>TARA_R110002072_G_scaffold21664_1_pt1 | contig 92121 bp, 94 predicted proteins | sample TARA_R110002072 | Tara Oceans TARA_R110002072 (sample SAMEA4397118) | marine metagenome | biome: Polar Biome; feature: [SRF] surface water layer (ENVO:00010504); material: water (ENVO:00002006), including particulate matter (ENVO:01000060) such as... | depth 5 m
ATTTCAATAAGGTTCTCGTAAATAATTATATACCAGTTAATTACACGGGTTTTACCAACTATTTTTGACCATTATATCGATAAAAATCAGATAAAATCCTCGCCTTTCTTTTTGGCATTGGAAACAAACTCACGGAACTTCTTCTCTGCGTCTAGTTTGCAGATTAGCAGCACATTATCTGTCTCATTCACCAAGTAATTATCGAGACCCTGTACGACCACTAATTTACCACTATCTACTTTAATGTAGCTGTTTTCAGTATCGTAAAGAATTGCATTTGCATCTACCACATTGTTATTTTCATCCTTCTCTCTCAGATCATACAAGCTATTCCAAGAACCCAAATCTGACCAGCCAAAATCACCTAGAATCACATAAACATGATTTGACTTTTCCATTACTCCATAGTCTATGGATATATTTTTCAATTGAGTATAGGCACGTGACACAAATTCAGCCTCTTTATCAGTCCCATATATACCCTTTCCCTCTTCAAAAACCTCTGCCATATCCGGCATATGCTTTTCAAAGGCATGAATAAGACTCTTGGCTTGCCAAACAAACATTCCTGAATTCCATACAAAGTCACCACTTTCCAAAAAGGTTTTTGCAAGTTTTGAGTTGGGTTTTTCAGTGAAGGTCTTTACTCTAAATGCGAGTGCGCCAGGCTTTTCTATGTATTGAATATACCCATAACCAGTTTCTGGCCTATTTGGCTGTATACCTAGAGTGATTAACTTCCCCTCCTGCGCTTCTTCAACAGCCTTACTTAAAGTACGAGTGAATTTCCTTTCCTGAAGAATCAGGTGATCAGCAGGAGTAACTATTATAGTAGCTTCTGGGTCCAACGAATGGATTCTGTACGTTGCATAGGCAATACAGCTCGCTGTATTTTTCCGCATAGGCTCGGTAAGAATCTGATGATCCTTCAATTCCGGCAATTGCTCTTTAACTAGCGGAAGGTATTTTCTGTAAGTAATGACAACAAACTGCTCAGGTTCGGCAATATCTGCAAATCGATCAAACGTCATTTGCAAGAGTGTACGACCTGTTCCTAGTATATCCAAAAATTGTTTTGGCCTCTTCCTTCGGCTATAAGGCCAAAATCTAGAGCCAATACCTCCGGCCATTATAAGAATATAGGGTTTATCGTGCATGTCAAAAATTAAACAATTCCTTCTTTCATCAATTCATGAATATGGACAAAACCTGCGATTTTATCCCCATTCATTGCCACTAGTTGAGTGATATTATGATTTCGCATCATATTCAGTGCACGAATGGCGTATTCTTGGGTTGAAATGGATTTGGGGTTTATAGTCATGATGTCAGACGCCTTGAGCAAATGAATGTCAAGCGATTTTTGCAGCATTCTTCGTAAATCTCCATCAGTGATAATTCCTTTTAAATTTCCTTCTGAATCAATTACTGACGTAGCTCCTAGTCTTTTCCCCGATATTTCAAGAATTACCTCAGCCAATCCCGCATTTTCAGTAACGACTGGAATTTCATTTCCTCCCAACACATCTCCCACTCTAAGATACAACTGCTTGCCCAAAGAACCACCAGGATGGTATTTGGCAAAATCCTCAGAGGTAAAACCTCTAGCCTCGAGTAAGCAAACTGCCAAAGCATCTCCAAGCGCCATATGGGCTGTGGTACTTGTGGTGGGAGCCAAATTATGAGGACATGCTTCTTCCCCTATACTGGCATTCAACACAAAATCAGCCTGCTCAGCAAGGTAACTTTTAGGATTACTCACCAAAGCCACGAGCTTGGAACCAAGTTTTTTGAGTAGAGGGACCAGAACTTTGATCTCTGGCGTGCTACCACTTTTGGAGATGCAGATGACAATATCATCTTCCAATATCATCCCAAGATCTCCATGAATAGCGTCTGCAGCGTGCATAAAAAGAGCTGGAGTACCCGTCGAATTAAGCGTAGCCACAATCTTATTGGCTATAAGTGCACTTTTTCCAACACCCGTAATTACCACCCTGCCTTTGGAAACCAAAATATGCTCAACACAGGCTTCAAAATCACTATCTAAAAAATCAACAAGATTTAACACTGCCTGCGCCTCGTTTTGCAATACTCTCGTGGCTGTTTTTCTAATATTTTTAGCTAAATTCAATTTTACCTGCGTTTATAACTAGTTTTGAACCTGGGTATAAATGTAATAAATCATTCCTGTTTACAGGCTTTAGTTACCCTTTTAGCCCCCTAACAAGTGGAAGAAAAAGTAAAAGCAGATCTTAAAAAAATCTTTGGATTCAGTCAGTTCCGAGGAAATCAGGAATTGATCGTCGATAACTTGCTTAACAAACGAAATACATTCGTCATAATGCCTACGGGCGCTGGCAAATCTTTGTGCTATCAATTACCCGCCGTAATCAAGGATGGGACAGCTATAGTCATTTCTCCTTTAATTGCTTTGATGAAAAATCAGGTAGATCAGTTGCAGGCCTTGGGAATAAATGCCCATTTCCTGAACTCAACCCTGAATAAATCTGAAGCAGCACGCGTCAAAAGTGAAGTTCGTAGTAAAAAGACGAAACTGCTATATGTCGCTCCGGAGTCTTTGACGAAGGAGGAAAATGTCGAGTTTCTCAAATCTGTAGAACTGAGTTTTGTAGCCATTGATGAAGCACATTGTATCTCCGAATGGGGACATGATTTCCGCCCTGAGTACCGAAGAATCAAATCAATAATTGCTCAGATAGCACCTAATTTACCAATCATTGCACTCACAGCTACTGCCACTCCAAAAGTGCAGCAAGACATACAGCGCAACCTTCAGATGGAAGAGGCAGACTTATTTAAGTCTTCCTTTAACAGAACCAATCTTTTCTATGAGATTCGTCCCAAAGTAAAGAATGACTCAAAGAAGGATTTGATCAAATTCATCAAAGGACACAAAGGAAAGTCTGGAATCATCTATTGCCTCAGCCGCAAAAAAGTAGAGGAAATTGCCCAGCTTCTCAAAGTGAATCAAGTCAATGCAGCCCCTTATCATGCCGGTCTGGATTCCTCAGTTAGAATTAAGACTCAGGATGATTTCCTCAATGAAGAACTTGATGTAATCGTAGCTACGATTGCATTTGGGATGGGAATTGACAAGCCTGATGTGCGCTATGTGATTCATTACGATGTGCCAAAATCTTTGGAAGGATACTATCAGGAAACTGGTCGTGCGGGACGTGATGGACTAGAAGGGCATTGCCTTATGTTTTACCGATATGAAGACATCGTAAAACTGGACAAGTTCAACAAAGACAAACCAGTCACCGAGCGAGAAAATGCTAGAATCCTTCTGCAGGAAATGGCTGCATTTGCTGAAACGGGCGTTTGTAGAAGAAAATTCATCTTGAATTACTTCGGAGAGACAATGAATGATGATTGTGGCTTTTGCGACAATTGTAAGCGAGCTCGAGAGACTTTCGAAGGAATGGACATGGTCAGCATTGTTTTAGAGGCAGCTCAGCAAACCAACGAGCGCTTTGGCCTTGAGCATTTAGTGAAGGTAATCTTAGGCGAGTCAACTGATTACGTATCGAGTTATTCGCACGACAAACTTCCAGTCTACGGAAAAGGAAAAGATAGCACAGAGAAAACCTGGATAGGTGTAATCCGTCAGGTGATGATTCTGAATATGCTTGAAAAGGACATCGAAAGTTATGGTGTCCTGAAAATCACTCCTAAAGGCAAGGATTTCCTTGAATCTCCTTTTGAAATCGATCTATATAATGATCATGATTTCGCAGCAGAGGTACAGACAGGACAGGCTGAATTAGTTATCAGTGCAGGCATCGCCTATGATGAAAAGCTATTTGAACTGCTGAAAGCAGAACGTAAAAAAGTCGCCCGTTCCAAAGGTCTTCCTCCTTATGTCATCTTTCAGGATCCGTCTTTGGAAGAAATGGCAACCGTATATCCAACTACACGTGAGGAGCTAGCTCAAATCATAGGAGTTGGTATGGGAAAAGTCGTTAAATTCGGGTCTTCATTCTTGAAGTTGATCTCGAATTACGTGGAGGAGAATGAGATCGAAACTGCTTCTGATGTTGTAGTCAAATCATCAGGGACGAGATCTAAAGTAAAAATTTCAATAATCCAGCAAATCGACCGCAAGATTGGTCTGGATGAGGTCGCCGAGAACCTCAACATGAGTGTAAGTGATCTTCTTCACGAGATAGAGCAGATCATTTATAGCGGAACTAAACTAAATATAGATTACTACATAGAGAGTATCATGGATGAAGATCGGGAGGATATGCTCCACGATTATTTCATGAACGCTACGAGTGATCAGATTAAAGCAGCCTTAGAAGAATTGGAGGATGAAGATTTTGCAGAAGACGAATTGCGAGTCTACCGAATCAAATTCATCTCTGAGCATGCTAATTAACTTGAACTGAGTCAATGAATATACTCTTATTAGGAAGTGGAGGCAGAGAACATGCTTTCGCTTGGAAGATCGTACAAAGTAACAATTGTACCCAATTATATGTAGCTCCAGGTAATGCTGGTACAGAAAACATAGCTACCAATGTCAATATCAGCATCACTGATTTTGATGCAATCCGAGATTTTATCACATCCGAAAATATAGGTCTAGTAGTCGTAGGCCCAGAAGAGCCTTTGGTCAAAGGAATCGTTGATTACCTATTGGCACAACCAGAAACTGCCGAAATCCCAGTAGTTGGACCATCTCAACTTGGTGCTACTCTAGAAGGAAGCAAGGACTTTTCTAAGCGATTTATGCAGCGGAACAACGTCCCAACAGCAGCCTATGAGACCTTCACGGCCGCTCAACTGGATGCAGGCTTAGCTTATTTGGACAAACAAAATCTTCCTATCGTATTGAAAGCAGATGGACTTGCCGCTGGAAAAGGCGTACTGATCTGCTTGACACTGGAGGAAGCCAAAGCTTCTTTGAAGGAAATGCTTTTGGATAAAAAATTCGGCGAAGCATCTTCCAAGGTAGTGATTGAAGAATTTCTTACGGGAATTGAGCTTTCTGTATTTGTGGCTACTGATGGGAAAAACTATAAGATTTTGCCGGAGGCGAAAGACTATAAACGCATCGGAGAAGGCGATACAGGACTGAATACCGGAGGAATGGGAGCTGTAAGCCCTGTGATTTTCGCAGATGAAGCCTTCATGGCCAAAGTGGAAGAAAAGGTAGTGAAGCCTACAGTAGAAGGCCTCGCAAAAGAAAATATACCATACAAAGGATTCTTATTCATTGGCCTAATGAATAACGATGGAGAACCACAAGTGATTGAGTACAATGTTCGCATGGGTGATCCGGAAACAGAGGCTGTGTTACCTAGAATTGAAAGTGATTTCTTAGACTTACTTCATGGCATTGGCACCGGAACGCTGGATTCTTACGAATTGAAAATCTCTCCTGATTATGCCACTACAGTAGTAATGGTGAGTGGCGGATATCCTGGTTCTTATGAAAAAGGAAAGGTTATTGCCCTTCCAGAATCAGTCGTAGGCGCAGAGATTTTTCATGCTGGCACCGGTAGAAATGCCAAAGGTGAATTAGTCAATCAAGGTGGTCGGGTAATAGCCGTGACCGGTAGAGGTGAATCTTTACAAGAAGCGCTGAGCAACGCTTTCACAACTGTAAAAGGAATCACTTGGGACCAGGCTTATTACCGCAAGGATATCGGAATGGATATTCTGAACTTAATGTAATTAAACCCAAAACTAACCAGGGCTTTGCCCCTGTCTATATATTATGTCTGGATGTAGCACATGCTCAACCTCCTCAGGAGGAACCGGAGGCTGCCAAAGTAACGGCAGTTGCGGGACGAGTGATTGTAATAAAATGAATGTCTTTGATTGGCTATCTCACATGGGAATTCCCGAGGTGGACAACTTTGATATTGTCGAAATAAAATTCAAAGGAGGAAGAAAAGAGTACTACCGAAATGTAGATTTTCTTGCCTTAAATACTGGTGATCCAGTAGTCGTGGACGTCCCAAACGGACATCACATCGGCTATGTGTCGCTGCAGGGCGAACTTGTTCGTCTGCAAATGCAGAAAAGAAAAATCAGGGATGACGATGAAATCCTGAGAATATACCGTGTCGCCAATCAAAAAGACATGGAAAAATGGGGTGAAGCTCAGAATAGAGAGATCCCTACGCTCTATAGATGTCGTCAGATTGTAGATGAATTTGGGCTTAAAATGAAAATGTCTGATATCGAATATCAGGCAGATAATTCTAAAGCTACATTCTATTACTCTGCCGATGATCGGGTTGATTTCCGTGAATTGATCAAAGCACTGGCGGGAGAATTCAGAATCCGTGTAGAAATGCGACAAATTAGTCTTCGTCAGGAAGCTGGTAGACTTGGAGGAATAGGAGTTTGTGGTCGAGAACTTTGCTGTTCTACCTGGCTCGTTGATTTCAAAAATGTAAGTACTTCTGCTGCCAGATATCAGAATCTCTCCCTGAATCCAGGAAAACTGAGTGGTCAGTGTGGAAGGCTAAAATGCTGTCTAAACTACGAGTTGGACACCTACATGGATGCGATCAAAGATATCCCTGCCGTGGAGCGCCCACTTCAAACTGAATCTGGCCCAGCCAAACTTCAGAAAACGGATATTTTCCGTAAACTGATGTGGTTCAGCTACAATAACGACAACGACTGGCATAGCATCACTTGCGAGCGAGTGAAAGAGATTCAGGCACTGAATGAGAAAGGCATTAAAGTCTTTACACTTACCTATAACGAAGCTTCTGAGATCGAAGATCTAGCAGCTAAGTCTACTCGGGAATTGGAGCTTTTGGATAAGAAGTTTGCCAACACTAGTCCAAAGCGTAAGAAAAAGCCACGTCCACAAAACAGGACTGCTGGGGAAAACCGTAACCAACAGAATCCAAATAGACCGGCTCCAAAACCAGCTCAGTCTGAGGCGAAACAGAATGCTCCTCAAAACCCGAAACCTGCGGGAGAGCAGCCGAAAAAGCGTAGAAATAACAAAAACAGAAATAAGCCGAGAAATCCTGATGCGAATACAGGACAGACTCCAGCAGCACCTCAGCCGCAGCAAGCAAAAGCACAAAATCAAGCGCCAAAAAGGCAAAATGTGCAAAAGGCAAAACCTACTGAAGGGAACACCGGGAATGCTAATGCAGGAGATGCTGCTCCAAAACCACAGGGAAAGAAAAGATTCCCTCCAAGAAAAAACCAAGGGCCTAATCCAAATAAACCTGGGAATGAATAAGGTAAATTACTGCCTACTTATATTACTAATCCTCGTAAGTGGAGCCTGCACAGACGGGCGCATTTACGAGGATTTTAAAAGCTTGCCAAATCAAAATTGGGGCGTCACAGACAGCCTTATTTTTGATCTTCAGGAGGTAGAGCTGATCAATACACCGGATCTGGTGGCAGTGAAGTTTAATGAGGATTATTCCTTTTCCAACTGCTACATGAGAATCATCTCTAAGGATTCGGCAGGTCTGATTTTGGACAATAAACTGATAAACATCACGCTGTTTGATCCGAAGTCAGGCGAACCTCTGGGAGAGGGATTTGGTAATTCGTACACACGCTACGACACACTTCCTTTTCTATTTGATCAGAATACCAAAAGCATCACGCTCTTGCAGTACATGCGACAGGATCAATTACCTGGGGTAGAAGCAGTAGGAATCAAGATTTTGAAGTAAATCACTGATTTGGGTTAGGATAGTGATTTATTTCCCGCAGATATACGCTGAAAAAACACGCAGATTCTCTCAGATTTTAATTTCGATCATCCAACACAATTCACGAATCTTTAAGAAGATCCGCGTAAGTTATCTGCGCCAATCTTCGGGAAACAACTCATTTCAACTCTTTTCGAAAACATACGCTATTCTCAATCCCTATGTATTGCGCATAATTCGGGACGATGGAATAGCCTTTGTTTTTATATAGGGCTACAGCCTCTACCTGCCTTTTGCCAGTTTCGAGCACACAATTTTTATAGCCTAGTTCGGCAGCCCACTCTTCCAAGTCAGTCAATACATGGGAAGCAAAACCCTTTCCCCTAGCCTCAGGCTTGGTAAACATGCGCTTCACTTCCATAGTATCCTCATCAAATTCCTTGATCGCGCCACAAGCTACAGGAGTTCCATTTTCAGAGCAAACTACCACGTTATTTAACTTTACAATCGTATTGAATTGATTGTAAAAGTCATGCTCTCGTCCGTCCTTCTCTGCTAGATAGGCATCCAGCAACTTTACCAGAGCTATAAAATCAGGATTGGAAGAATCTGTGCGCGTGAGTGTGATCATGGGTTGAAGATAAATCAAAAGACTTGGTTATTCTGAAATCTCGGTAAGGCCTTCCGCAGAATATTTCGACAGAAAAAGGACTTTGAGACTTCTTTATCCATGTGTGAATCAAGAACTAAGTTATATTGCAGAGCAGTAAAAATAAAACAAAATTGAGAACGCTAAATATTTCTAAATTCGGATGATCTCTTCACTGACCAAAACCAACACTTTATACTGATTTGTGAGCTCATAGATTAAGATTAAAGAATTTAACTTGTAGAGAAGGAGAAATGACACAAACCATGGTGCTTGAAATCATTAATTTACAGGATTATTATCTAAAAAAAGCTGCCCCATACCTGCTAATGGCATTTACATTAGTCCTTTATGCATTTCCTTTTAAATTTCCGTACAATACTTTTAATTGGATACAAAAGTATGATCTACCGGCATATACCTATCCGGTTTTCATAGTTCTATTTATTATATCTTTTATTCTAATGATAGTGAGCTTTTTTAGTAGTCCTTCAATTACAAGAAAACTTTCGAAGTTAAAAGATGGGAGTATACATCACAACGGTGCTTTTTATAGGGTTAGTAATATGATTGATTTCAAGTTGGAGGGAAGGCATGATCTTTATATAGAAAACAAAACAGTTTACAAGTTTAGCGCAAAATTTAAAGAAGGGAAAATTTCCATGCACCTCCTATTAAGTCATGGAAAGAAAAATGAATTTGAAGATTACTTGAAAATTATGCATAAAAAATGATCTAAACTTAGGCTTTCTCTTTGCAGCAATTAGTCCAGTAAATAAAATAATATGTTGCATTTCATCTAGTATTCCGGTGCTAAATGTTAGCCCTCTTTATGCTTGATACACAGAAATCAAACGTCATAAAATCAGAATGCCAATAAAAACTAGAGTTATCCTATCTTTAACTTATGAATCTCGATCAAAAGAAAATAGCAGTAATTAAGGAGTATTTTAGAACTCGTCCAGTTCTAAAAGCATACTTATTTGGTTCTTTTGCCAGAGGCCAGGCAGACAGCACGAGTGATATAGATATTCTAGTTGATCTGGATTATTCTCAACACATCGGGTTAGGATTTGTACAAATGCAGCTAGAATTAGAAAAGCTATTAAAAACCAAGATTGATCTAGTTTCTTCCAATGGCCTGTCAAAGTATATCAAACCAATTCTAGACAATGAAAAGCAGTTAATCTATGAGAGGTAAGCTGGGTGATAAAATCCGTTTGCAACATATTGCGGATGCTATTTCAGAAATTGATCAGTATCTAGATAACGTTAATTTCGATGCGTTTAAAGAAAATTCAATGATGCGATTCGCTTGCATCAAGCAACTAGAAATTATTGGAGAAGCTAGCAATCACATTTCCCCGGAAATGAAGAATAGATTTTCTGAGATAGAATGGCAGCAAATCGTAGGAATGAGGAATGTTTTCATTCACGAATATTTCGGAGTTGATATCAACCTAGTCTGGGATATTATTATGAATGACTTACCTTATTTGAAACAAAAAATTACAACTGTACTTCTATTAATTGATGGTGAAGGGAGTCATCTAAGCTGATTTTAGCTTCCCAAACCTCGGCCTGTGGCTTTAAAGACCAAAATCAAACCTCATTAAAAGCCCTTTAAATAGACACAAATAAGATACAATAATGGCACTGACGGACAGATTTTTAAAAGCAAAACATTGGCAATTATTCCTACTGACATTTGGGATACCCTTGATCTTCCAATTTATTATTATGGAGAAAATGGTTTCGAGCATTGGAACTGGGACTGCGCCAGATCCATCGGCCCTGTTTATCTTCTTTAAGATTTATCCCCTGCTGATGATACCAATCGGTTTTATATTTTTTGGTTGGTTTTGGTCTGTAGCTATCGGACTCCAAAGTAAAATCCCTGAAAATGTAAAAATGAAAGTAAAGAAGTTCAAATTATTCTTTCTTATTCTTTTAGTTTATTTGCTTATCATAAACGTGCTTCTTTGGGTTTTGACCAATGGATTAATGACCGGTACGATTGAGCCGAATAATGATCAAGCAGGATTTGCATTTGCCATTATTGTTCCTCTACACTTATTCTCAATGTTCTGTATTTTTTACTCTTTATACTTTGTCGCAAAGACTTTTAAAACAGTTGAACTGCAAAGAGAAGTCAGTTTTGCCGATTTTGCTGGAGAGTTTTTTATGATTTGGTTTTATCCAATTGGGATATGGATGGTGCAGCCTAAGATTAATAAAATGATAGAAAAATAACGGTAATACTAAGACAGGTATAAAGAATAGACAGCCCTAGTCTGTGTCTTCAGTTACAGATATCAAACCACATAATATGGTCTTTGTGTACACCGATCACGGTTTAGGAAAGGATTTCTTATCTTGAAGCAGTAAACCTAAACAAAGACCCCAAATGATTAAAAGCCGACTCCTAGTATCGATTCTATCATCCATCCTTTTCATTAGTACTTTATCCATTAGCTTTGGACAGTCCCCCACCAATCCCTTTGTGTACGGAGATCCTTTGCCTGACGCACCGGAATTGGCAGCTCGAGGCGAGTACGCTGTGGGTGTACAGACCATGGATTTAGTAAATAAAAATCAGCTCGACATTCTTAATTACGGTAAAGGTGCAGATTCACTTTACAATCGACCATTGAAAGTAGAAATCTGGTATCCTGCAGCAGCAGGTTCTACTGATTTGATTTCTTATGATGAAGTAATGGGCCAAAATGGTTCACCTACCAGACCTCTTATTCCCTTCACTTTTCTAGGCAGAGCAACAAGAAATGCAAAACCTGTCACCGCGGATGGTTCTTTTCCATTGGTGATCGTGTCTCATGGATACACAGGTTCTAGGTATTTGATGACTTACCTCACAGAGAACCTTGCTTCCAAAGGCTATGTAGTAGTGGCAATAGATCACACAGAAGCAACTTTTAGAGATGCGGGCGGATTCCAAAGCACCCTTCTAAACAGGTCGCTTGATGATCTCTTTGTTCTAAATGAAATGGCAAGACTTTCACAACAGAACGATTCCTTTTTAAAGAATTTAGTAGACTCGGACAACACCGCTTTGATCGGTTATTCTATGGGTGGCTATGGGGCAGTTAATGTGGCTGGTGCAGGATACAGTCCTCAGGCAGCTCAATTATTTGGCTCTATGTCCAGTGGAAGCAAAGCCTTACTAAAGCGAACTATGGGAAACCCAGAGTTTGAGGCATCCATAGATCCTAGAATCAAGGTTATCGTAGCTTTTGCTCCATGGGGCATGCAACGTGGCGTTTGGAATGCGGAAGGTTTAGCCGGTATCAAAATCCCTTCTCTATTCGTAGCAGGAAGTTTGGATGATATCTCTGGATATGAAAATGGCACTAAAGCTATTTACGAAGGGGCCATCAACTCAGACAGATACCTGCTTACCTACATTAATGCTAGGCACAATGTAGCGCCAAATCCTGCGCCAGCAGAAGCTCTTGAGAAGAACTTAAGCATAGACGAATATTTGAGATATGGAGATTCTGTATGGGATATGCGTAGAATGAATAACATCAACCAGCACTTTGTCACTGCATTTCTAGGCGTTCACTTGAAAGGAAAAGAAGACTTTAAATCCTATTTAGTAGTTGATGAAAATGCAGAAAAGAAAGAGTGGCCTGGATTTAAGCCTAGAACTTCTGTAGGCCTAGAGCTAGATCATAAGTCGGCTAAGTAAGTGAAATTATAGTAAAGAAGAGAGGTCTAACTGATAGGAATAGACCTCTCTTCTTTTTCACCATTATATTAACACTTGGGAAATGGATAGTGTAATAATGTTATCCTAAACGTAAACCCCAAAAATTGTACGCACCTACCATCGTGCTTGCAGAGCAGGACTTGAAGACCTTTTTTCAACCTAAAAAATCAAACCTTTTTCATCAAGCTATAGAGTTCGTCTTTGTATTGCTTTCCTATAGGAATAAGTCTCCCATTGAGCTCTACATGAGAATCTGCCACAGCATCAAGTTTTGAGAAGTTGACCATAAAGGATCTGTGAATTCGAATAAATAACCTTTGGTCTATTTTTTCACAAAGCTTATTCAGAGGACTTACTATAAGATACGACTGTTGAGCAGTGATAATTTTACAATAATTCCTTTCGGCCTCCACCCAAAGAATATCCTCAAGCATAATCTTGATCAACCTATTTTGATTTCTTATAAAAATCCTGTCCTCATGAGCAGTTACTGATGATTCCATTGAGGAAATATCTGTAGGGCTTTCCTTAATCCTTTCTTCTACCAAAGCTATTGTTCTTTCTAGATTCTGCTTGGTAAAAGGCTTGGAAATAAAAGCAAAAGGGTGTGTCTCTTTAGCTTTTTGAAAAGTAGCATCATCCTCGTTTGCAGTCAGGAATATCAATGGAATATCGAGAAACTTATGTATTTCATGTGCAGCATCAATCCCACTGGATTTCCCTTTCAGCTGAATATCCATCAAAATAATATCTGGCTTAGTCTCCAGTGCATGATGCACTGCCTCTTCTGCTTTGGTCTCTATTCCAGTGACTTCATAACCAAGATTACTTAACTGCAAGCTGATATTCGCTGCAATTATCATATCATCCTCTACAATCAGAATTCTAGTTGCACTCATGCTGCTCTATTAAGTAAAAATTCAAAAGAAAATGCTGTTCCTGAGTTATTCACCAAGGTCATTTCCCCATCCAATTGACGTGTTAGTAGACTAATTAACTCGCTACCAAAGCCAGTACCCTTTGTCGTGGAATTTTCCATGATCCCGACGCCATTGTCAGAAACTTTCAAGATAAGATTACCATTTCGTTCATTCAAGCTAACACAAATTTGACCTGAATCCTGTTGAGGGAAAGCATATTTGAGAGAATTGGATATCAGTTCATTTACTATTAGCCCTATTGGAATAGCTACATCCACGTCCAATTCCAAAGAGCTCATTTCTGTAGAAAAATCAATCCTATCTTCTGCATCAAAAGTATCCAAGATAAATCTACCTAAGGCTTCAAAAAATGCTTTCATCTCTACTTGTTTTAAGTTTCCTTCTTTGTACAAACTAAGGTGAATCATTCCCATGCTTTGCACTCTGGTATAAGTTTCCTCCATCACTTGCTTGAACTTTGGATCATCAATTTTAGCAATCTGAAGCGTAAGCAAGCTTGAGATTGTTTCTAGATTGTTTTTTACGCGATGGTGTATTTCCTTCAGAAGAAATTCTTTCTCCTCATTCTTCTTTTCCAACAATGTGCTGTACTTCTTTTTGCGTAAGAAGACTCTATAAAGCAGAAATAAAAAGACGACTAGAGTTCCAGCAAGTGTCAGATAGAATACCTCTAGAATCCGTTTTCTACTCAAGTCGGCCTCCTGAAGTTTAATGGTATTTTCCTTTTGGGCTACTTCCATCTGCGTCTGCAATAAGGATATTTGCTCCTCAGCCTCCGCGGTAAAAACATCCCTCCGGAGTTGATCAGATTTCCTTGTTGCAATAAGTGCTTGTTGAAATGATCCGGACCCCTCATACGCTTTACTCAACTCCTCATAGACCAAACTCAAATAAAATTTATCACCAAAGTTCTCAGTTGCTTCAATAATACTAGTCTCCAAATAATTGGATGCCTTAAAGAAATCTCTCGACGCATTACTGACTTTTCCCAAAGCCAAATATGAACGCATAATCATAAATTCATTATCGAGTAACTCTGCATACCGGAGTGCCTCTAAACCTGAGATATTCGCTTCCGAGTAGTTCTCCATTTTAGACTGTAGATTGGCGAGTGCAATAAAAGTATCGCTCAGATTATTATAAAAACCATAACGCTCTCCCAATTGCACGGAATGCTGGAAGTACTCCAACGCTTCCTTTGGCCTATCCAAATCGACCATGTACTGCCCGACTAAATGCAGCGTAAAGTCATAATCCAGATCCTTGAGTCCCCTTTCTTCAAATATCTCGAGTGATTTCATCCCGTAATTCAACGCCGCGTCAAACTTACCTTGCTTCCAAAAAAGGTTACTCATGTCTGAATACGCCATAGCGACAGCTTTAGCGTCTCCATACTTTTCTCCGATCTTAAGTGTTTTAGAAGCGTAGACAAAAGCTTCTCCGAGCATTCCTTTTCGCTCGTATACATATCCCAAGTTGGTATACAATAACCACGATTCCCTCTCTGGAATTTTGAGAATAGCTTCGTTCAATACATATTCCGCCAACTCCAACTCCTCCATTCGGAGCAATACAGCTCCTTGAGAAACCATCAGTTTGCCTTCCCAATACTCATCTCCTAATGCTCTAGCCTCTTCTAAACCCTGCACTATGTATTCCAGTGCTAAATTGAGATTTCGGGTATGATAATAGTACCCCAGATCATTTAAAACTTTCAATCTAAGAATAGAATCTCTTTGCATTTCTGAGGTAGCATTTTCCAATTTCTCAAGGTAATCCGATTGAAAATCATCAGTTTCTACAAAGACCTCTTGATATTGGAAAAATCCATTTACCACTTGGATTTGCGCAAACCCTGCGGTGGAAATCAAAAAAATACTTACGAAAAAAAAATTCCTCATCTCTAAATGTAGTAATAAGATAGACTTGAAGATCAATTTTTTGTATTTAAAATAGCCTCTGGGAAATATTTTCGGTAGACCGGACAGTAATAGCATACGTTCATACCAATTCATTTTTAACAATGCTTGAAGAAGTACAACTTACTAGGATTAAAGACAATTCTGAAGTTTCACATTCTATATACTACACTTATGAAAAATGTATTTTTCCTTGGATTGCTCCTGCTCACAATTGGATGCACTACCAAATCCCGCTATACACAACAGTCGCCGGAGATAGACACGGTCAAATCCATAATCGGAAATTATGTCAATGGAGAATGGGATGAATATGCAGCTCACTATGCAGATGGAGCGACCATATTTTTTAATACTACAGAAAATAATCCTTCCTCTATCCAAGAAATCATCGCTGGCCAAAAACTAACAATTGAGCCACTATCCTCTTACTCATTCGTAAGAGATAAAGACGAACTTGAGATGGTAGAGACTGACGAAGGGGAAACATGGGTGAATTTCTGGGGTTTATGGAAAGGGACAATCGCAGCAAGTGGCGAAACTTTTGAAATGCCAATACATATCACGTCCCAGTTTGTAGATGGAAAAATCGTAAAAGCCTATGGCTACTGGGATAGCACTCCTATGACACTTGCGCTCATGGAATTACAGCAAGCAGCAGCGGTAATGGAAGAAGCAGAAATGCCGCGCTAAAAATACCAAACAAAATTTTTTAATTTCCAGGAGGAGCTTCATCGTAGTAATTGAGCTTTCCTCCTGGAATCATTCTTTTTATTCAAAATCACATAAATACAGGTACAAAAACCTTCATAGGCTAAAGACTCTGCTTTTTTTGAAAGAACTTTTTATAACAAATCAAATCCTTTTCGCATCGCGAAACTCTCTCTGATCCAACCTGCAAGTCTTGCACTTTGCGCAAAGTCAAGCGTCTGCTGTCCATCGGAGTAAGCTTTCTCCGGAACTTCATGAGATTCGTAGATAATCCCGTCTGCGCCGGACATCACGCCGGCCAGTGCCATCTGAGGCACATACGCACGGATACCTATTCCGTGTGATGGATCTACGATCACAGGTAGGTGGGATTTTGCTTTCAAAATCGGAATAGCATTCAGATCCAAGGTATTTCTGGAAGCTCTTTCATAGGTTCTGATTCCTCTTTCGCAAAGAATCAGTTTCTCATTTCCTCCTGAAAACACATATTCAGCGGATTGCAAAAGTTCTTCAATAGTACCTGAGATACCACGCTTGATCATCACTGCTTTATCTACTTTCCCGAGTTCATCTAGCAAGTTGAAGTTTTGGGAATTTCTAGCACCCACCTGATAGACATCCACGTACGGATACATTTCTTCGATCTGCGAAGTTTGCATCACTTCGGTAACTATCTTAATCCCAGCTTCGCTGGCGATTTTATGCCATAGCTTCAAGCCTTCCAATCCCAAGCCACGGAAAGCATACGGGCTACTTCTAGGTTTGAATACGCCACCACGCATCATCTTGATATCATTTTCTACACAGTGCGCCACCACAGCACGGATTTGCTCTTCCGTCTCTATGGAGCAAGGCCCGGTGATCACTGCCATTTCTCCTTCTTTAATGAAAATCCCATCGCCTAAATCCACGGAAGTTGGCTTGGCTTTCCACTTTTTGGACACCAACTTGTACTCGTCAGAGACGATGTGAATATCGATAATACCGTCCATCTGGCCGATTTTACGAATATCGAATTCCTTTTTACCGATACCAATCAGATAGGAGCCCAATTGGGTTTTTACTTCTGTGGTTTTATAGCCTACTCCATTGACCTCAAGGATCAATTTGTCTTTTTGGCTGTCGGAAATATCGGGTTGAAGTTGGATGATCATTTTTATTACGATTTATGAACTACGAATTACGAGGCTGAACTTAGAGTTGAGCCATTTTGTGAATGGATAGGTTTGGCTGAGGAAAATTTTTCAATTAACGACTGATTGAATGTATTTCTGAATGTCTTCGCTCAGGTTTTTAGAATCTTTCACGGTCTTGATGAAAGCCGATCCAATGATGGCGCCATTGCTATTTTCGGAGGCTTTGGTGAAAGTTTCAGCATCGGAAATCCCAAAACCTATTAATCGTGGATTTCTCAAATTCATTGCCTGCACTCTTTCGAAATAGGCTACTTGCTCGTCCGTGATTCCAGCTTTGGCACCGGTGACACCGTGGGAGGAAACCATGTAGATGAATCCGCTGGTGTTTTCATCGATTTGGCGTATTCTCTTTTCAGTAGTTTGTGGAGAAATCAAGAAGGTATTCACCAAGCCATACTGCTCAAAAAGCTCCTTGTAGTCATCCTGATATTGCTGCATAGGAAGGTCAGGCAAGATCAAGCCATCCACTCCTACCTCTTGGCACTTCTTACAAAAAGCCTCCATGCCGTACTGCATGATTGGGTTCAAATAGCCCATCATCACTACAGGAATATGAATTTTAGCACGAAATCCTTTGAGCTGTTCAAATATCTTTTTCAGGCTTATCCCATTTTCCAAAGCAATCATATTGCTATCCTGAATCGTCGGTCCATCAGCGATAGGGTCAGAATAAGGCACTCCAATCTCGATGATATCTGCTCCTCCCGCCTGAATAGCCTCCATAATAGGAAGTGTGTCTTCTAGCTCAGGAAACCCAGCCGTAAAGTAGATCGACAGCACGCGAGCTTTTTTGGTATCAAATAAGGTATGTATTCGGTTCATTTGTATTTACGATTTACGAAGTACGATTTACGAGGCTCTCTCTAGCGTTTAAGTTTCTTGCCTTTCAATCGTCATTTCTATTTAGAGGACGCCTGACTTCATTATTTAGTATTCGACGTTCAGCACTCGATATTATTTAATTGAAATATAAATAGTTCAACCCCTTCAGGGTTGCTTAAACATAATTACCAAATTGTCCATGGGTTACACTCATGGTTATTCAAAGTTTAATCCCTGCAGGATTATTTATTTGAACTAGGATGTCTACTTCATTATTCAAAATTCGACGTTCATCATTCGTCATTTTTCAAAATATTAAAGGCAAACATTCAAAATTAATTCTCTATGAGGTCTAAGCATAACAATTACGATCGAGGTTCAAAAGGCCTCGTATATCGTATTTCTTAAATCATACTTCCTCAATATCCTCCCCACTTAATATAAGTATCCAAATCCTTATCTCCTCTACCGGAAAGGTTGATCACAATCACATCTTCTTTGGAGTATTCTATCATGTTCAATGCATGGAGCGCATGAGCAGATTCTATCGCTGGAATAATTCCTTCCAATTGACTGAGTTCAATTCCCGCTGCCATGGCATCCTTATCCTCTACAGCCACAAATTCCCCTCTTCCCACATCGAATAAATGGGCATGAACTGGCCCAATTCCAGGATAGTCCAAACCTGCGGAAATAGAATGTGGCTCGACGACTTGCCCATCTTCTGTTTGCATCAGGATAGTCTTCGATCCATGCAAAATACCTGGAGTTCCCAGCGCAGTTGTAGCAGCAGATTTCCCAGATAAGACGCCCAAACCAGCCGCTTCCGCAGCCACCAAACGAACTTCCGGTGTATTATAATAATGATAAAAAGCACCCGCAGCATTTGATCCGCCGCCTACGCAGGCAATCACGATATCCGGGTGTTCTCTACCTTCTTTTTCTTTCAACTGCCATTTCATTTCCTCCGAAATCACGGATTGGAATCTCGCTACCATCTCTGGATAAGGATGTGGCCCCACCACCGAACCAATGATGTAATGCGTATCCACAGGATTATTGATCCAAGCACGCATGGCTTCGTTGGTCGCATCTTTGAGCGTCTTCGAGCCTGAAACTGCAGGAACCACTGTCGCTCCCAAGATCTTCATCCGCTCCACATTGGGATGCTGACGTGCTATATCAATCTCTCCCATATAAACAGTGCACTCCATGCCCATCAACGCACAAACAGTCGCCGTAGCCACGCCATGCTGACCAGCTCCGGTCTCAGCGATAATCCGCTTTTTACCAAGCTTCTTTGCTAGGATGATCTGCCCAATGGTATTGTTCACCTTATGCGCACCAGTGTGACAAAGATCCTCACGCTTAAGATAGATTTTAGCACCATGCTTTTCCGAAAGTCGGGAAGCAAAATACAGCGGTGTAGGTCTTCCCACGTAGTCTTTCAGCAAACCTCTGAATTCATCCTGAAATTCCTGCGAAGCCATGATGGCCTCGTAGTTTTCTTTCAGTTCTTCGACATTTGGATGCAGCATTTCGGGGATGTAAGCTCCACCAAACTTGCCGTAAAAACCCTTTTCATCTACTTTGATCATCTCTTATTGTTAGTTATCGGTTGTTGGTTTTTCTTCCTGACCAAGTAACCTTTTCTTAAAACTCTTCAGTTTTTCAATATTCTTCAATGCTGCCTCGAACTCAAACTTAGAGTTCAAATCCACCCCTTCTAACTGTGGTACTTTTGCAGCCAAGGATAAAACTTCGTTCGCACATGACTCATCCAATCCTCCACTGAGCAAAAAACCCTTTTCGAATGGATAGGATTCCAAAACTTGCCAATCAAATTTCTTCCCAGAACCTCCATGCGCGATTGTGGCTGTATCAAAAAGAAATTTGTCAATAAAAGGCAAATATCCTCTCAATAAATCCCACTCAATCGTGTCTTTCACAGAAATGACTTTCCAGATTTCCTTATCTGTTTTCTGTGCCAAAGCTTCTACAAACTCCACCGACTCTTTGCCATGCAATTGAATCGCTGAAAGCCCATATTCATCAACCCTCTTCAGTATCACTTCTTCACTTTCATTGACAAACACGCCAACCTTCCGAAGGTTTGTCTCTGGCAAAGATTCTGCGTTAGGCACAAATCGAGCAGACTTGGGATAGAAAATTAACCCCATCCAATCCGGAGCAATTTCCCGCTCCAGTGCTAGGATATTCTCCCGCTCACGCATGCCACAGACTTTGATTTGCATCTTTTTAGTTTTTCAATAGATCAGGCGTTGTTCAGCGCTGTTTCTTTCGCCAGCAACTTCTTATACTCTTTGATAAAAGTGTAAGCTGCTTGTTCAGGACGAGAAGATCTCATGAAATTTTCACCGATCAAGAAACCATCGAAACCTGCTTTTTTCAGCGTCACCAAAGTCTCAGGCGAGGAGATTCCAGATTCAGATATTTTCACAAAATCTGAAGGAATGCGATCCACCAATTCCATAGAAATATCCAGTGATACGTCGAAAGTCTTCAGGTTACGATTGTTCACTCCTACGAGATCCAAATCATCACAAAGACTTCGTTCCAATTCCTCGCCGTCATGCACTTCCATTAATACTTCCAGCCCAAGGCTTTTTGCGAAAGCAGCCAATTCTTTCAGTCTAGCTGGTTCCAAAGCTGCTGCGATTAATAGAATACAGTCAGCTCCTATAGATTTTGCTTCGAGAATTTGGTATTCATCCACCACAAAATCCTTTCTGAGAATCGGACAAAAGTTGAACTTTCGCGCATCCTTCAGATCTGCATTACTGCCTCCGAAGAAATCTGTGTCCGTCAAAATCGATAAGGCTGAAGCTCCAGCCTGCATGTAGCCAATACTTACCGCTTCCACAGACGCAGAACCATTGATTAATCCTTTGGAAGGTGACTTTCTTTTGAATTCCGAGATAATTCCTGACTTCTCTGGATCACACACATACTTTTTCATGGAAACTGCTTTCCCTTCAAAAAAGGGGCTTTTTTCCAAAAGTTTCACTGGAACCAAACTGCTTCTCTCGGCTACTTCGATATGCTTTTGAGCAATAATTTTATCTAGAATATTCATATGATTTTATGCTAAAGAAACACTGGTTTTAGGATTGACAAGACCTTCAAATACACTTAACGCTTTGCCTGAAAGCAATGCTTCTTCAGCTTTTGCGACAGCGGCCGGAAAAGAAAGTCCTTCTTCTGCAGTCACTAAAGCCGCAGCTGAATTGGCCAACACTACAGCGTTTTGGCTCTTAGTGCCTTTCCCCTTCAATATATTTTCAAATATTTTAGCGGATTCTTGAATAGTGTCTCCACCTTTAATTGACTCTGCTTTTAGCTTTTCCAGACCCAAATTCTCTGGCTTTAAAACTTTCTCTCCTTCATTGGAAATCATTTTGAAATCACCTGTAAGGGAAATCTCATCGTACCCATCCAAGGCATGAAGTATAGAGAATCTACCTTGCATTTCCTGATACAGATAACCATAGAGTCTTGCAAGCTCCAGACTAAACACACCCACTAATTGTTTACTCGGTGAGCTAGGATTTACCATTGGACCAAGCATATTGAAAAAGGTTTTAACACCTAAGTCTTTACGGATCGGCCCCACATGTTTCATTGCCGGATGAAAAAGAGGCGCATGCAGGAAGCATATCCCAACTTCATCGAGGCTTTGACGGATTTTGTCCATATCACTGGTAAACTCATAACCAAAGTATGCCAGCAGATTTGAAGATCCACAAATTGATGAAACACCTGTATTACCGTGCTTGGCCACATTCTGACCAGCTGCGGCTACTACAAAAGATGAAAGGGTAGATATGTTAAACGTGTCTTTACCATCTCCGCCAGTGCCACAAAGATCCATAGCATCATATTCCGCTATTTCCACAGGTATGCAGCGCTCCAGCATCGCATCTCGAAAACCCGAAAGCTCCTCCACAGTAATACTTCGCATCATATACACAGTCATAAAGGCCGCGATTTGACTCTGATTATAGGTGCCTGCAGTGATGTTTTTCAATACCTCACGGGCATCTTCTCGGCTAAGCGTGCGGTGCTCGATGAGATGGTTTAATATTTCTTTCATCTGTTTGTCTTTTGATTTTTTAGGTCAGATATAATGCACTTAAAAGCAGTTCTCATCTTAACTTGATCTGTTAATGAAAAATTTCTTAAGCTCATTTCCTGGTTGGGGGTATCGTTTGGGTGATCCTATTTATTAGCTCTCCATCCAGTTTTTGATAATCTGGACTCCATTTTCAGTTAGAATGCTTTCCGGGTGAAATTGCAATCCACGTACATCGTATTTTTTGTGTCGAATCGCCATGATCTGCTTATCCGGTGTCCGTGCGATCACTTCCAGGTCTGGAGAGAGGGTGTTCTCATTGATAACCCAAGAGTGATAACGGCCAATACTAAAAGTATCGGGAACGTCTTTGAAAAGCAAGTCTTCTTCTACTTTAACCGTAGACGCCACACCATGCAGCACTTCCGAAAGGTTAGTCAGCCCACCACCAAAAGCTTCGCCGATGGCTTGATGTCCAAGACAAACGCCTAGGATAGACTTGGTAGCTGCATATTTTTTCAAAAGCTCGGGCATAATACCCGCATCTTCCGGGACACCTGGTCCAGGCGAGAGTATGATTTTATCGTAGTTCCCCACATCCTCCAAGCTGATCTTGTCATTTCGAAAGACATCCATGTCTGCTCCATAGCCAAGTTGGCGGACGATATAAACCAGGTTGTACGTAAAGGAATCGTAATTATCGAGGACGAGTATTTTCATTTTAATTAATTGAAATAGTTGAAGATTGAAAGATTAGAATATTGGAAAATTGAAAGATTATCCAGAGTTACCCTCCTTTCCTTTTTCTATCTTCAAATTCATTTAGGTATTTGATTAAACCTTTTAATTCACTTGACATGTCAATTAATTCAGGTAGATTTCTTGGTAAGTCTTTTCATCTATTTTTCCTGCAGAAAGCAACAAAAACAACTGGCTACGGAGCTCTCCCGCAGATCCTTTTGATATTTCTAAATAGCGGATAAACTGGCGATTTCGATTGTATTCAAAACCTTTCGCTAAATTATTTGACACCGAAATTGCAGACCCTAATAATTGATCTTTGGCACGATAGTCTTTAGCTAATTTTTCTGACTCCACTAGTTGATATATTCTCACCCCTATTCTGATAGCGTGTTGCCAAACGGGTAAATCTTCAAACCGCTTATATTTTGCCATAACTTTTCAATATTAAAATCTTGCAATTTTCCAATCAGATGGCTTCCGCCGCCCTAAGTGCAACTCTCAGCGCTTCCAACTTATTGGCGACTTCCTGTAGTTCGGACGGGATGGTAGATTTGGCAACAACCCCTGCCCCTGCCTGGAATCTGAGTTGATTGTTTTCAGAGACAAAGGAACGGATCAGAATCGCGTGATTGAAATCTCCATTGAATCCCAAATAGCCGATAGCTCCACCATAAAACGTTCTCGAGATATTCTCCAACTCATCGATCAATTCCATCGCTCTGTATTTGGGAGCTCCCGAAAGTGTCCCTGCAGGAAATGTGTCTGCTACCAACTGAAGTGGATTGGTATTTTCTGGCAATTCCCCAGTCACTTTGGAAACCAAATGAATTACGTGTGAATAGTATTGAATCTCTTTGAAAACATCCACGCTAACTTTTTCAGAAGATCTGCTCAGGTCATTTCTCGCCAGATCTACCAGCATCACATGCTCTGAGTTTTCTTTAGGATCATCGTAGAGCTGTCTGGCAAGCTTCGCATCTTCTAGGTCATTGCCAGTTCTGCGAAAAGTACCAGCAATAGGATAAATCGTTGCTTTTTTATCCTTCACCACAATCTGAGCTTCTGGTGAACTTCCAAAAACCTTGAAGGAGCCATAGTCGAAATAGAATAAATAAGGAGATGGATTGACAGATCTAAGCGCACGATACACATTGAATTCATCTCCTTTGAAAGCCGTACTAAATCTCCGTGAAAGGACAATCTGGAAGACATCTCCTTTGAAACAATGCTCACGACCCTGATTCAAAATCTTTAAGAATTCCTCGTCAGTGTAATTTGATTCTTCTTCACCTATACGTTGAAAGGAGTAACTAGGAATGTTCTTATTGGTAAGTAGACGCTCGATCTCCTCCATTCTTTCCACATTTTCCGCTCCAGCCACTCTGTGCTCCAGCAGATGCAATTCATTTTTATAGTGATCTACCACGATTACATTTTGGTAGACCGAATATTGCATCATCGGTACATCTGTAGGAATAGTATTCTTTAGGTTGATATCTTCAAAATAGGCTACCGTATCGTATTGGATGTAACCAAAAAGGCCATTTGAACTGAATTTGAAATTATCAGGAGCTACGTCAAACTTGCTTCCGAAAGCACGTAAGCATTGCATTAGCTTTTGATCAGAGCTCACTTCATACGACTCTTTTTTGCCAGAAGGGAGATTTTCGACCACTTTACCATTATTGAAAGTGAAGGTAGCCAGAGGATTAAAACAGATATAGGAATAACTGTTTTCATGACCATGGTAGTCTGAACTCTCAAGTAAAATTGGATTGGCGAAGCGATCTCTGATCTGTAGGTAAATACTTACTGGCGTGATTGTATCTGCCAATCTCTTCCGGTAGGTAGTTAGTATAGGGAATTTCACTTGAGTCATTTTGTTGATTTTTATAATGAAAAAAGGCTTACCGGAAATCCAGTAAGCCTTTTATACTATGTCGTAACGCAAAATTAAATGCAGGGGCTTTCTAAACTTCCTTCTGGAAAGAGTAAGCGTGCCACCAGTATTTGTTTGCGATTGTTTTCATAAGAGTGAGAGCAAATTTAGAAACGGATTGCTAAGGACAAAACATCTTTTCAATTTTTTCAGTATAATTTTGAAAAAACTTAATAAAAAGGCCATGGCTAAAGCATTTTCACAATATTTCAAACGAATTTTCGACGATTACCAAGTTTTGGTTCAAGTGAACCCTGACACACTAACAGGAATTGAATTGATTGTTCATCCTGACGGAAAAATAGAAAAAACAGAAATGGAATTTGACGAGGAAATTTTTGAAGATCTTGCCGAGGATGAATTCATCCATTGTAATGTCCTGGAATTCCAGATGCATCTCGCGAAAACGAAGTAAGTTTCCCGCAGACTTTCGGAGATAACTATCGCAGATCTCCGCAAATCCTTTGCCCTATCCAATTTGAAATCCGCGAAAATCAGCAAGTGCTTTCTGCGGCTTTCTATGGGTAATAAATACAAATCTTCATTTCAGTTGCACATTGTCATACTTGAAAATTGAATCTTTCAGAAATTAATGTTCCTCACTGTCAGCGCTAAAAGCGGCTGATTCTGCAATCCTGAGTAAGATTATTGTAAAGAATGATTTTCTCCTTACTTTTGTCCCGGCGGCACGACCAGCTCCTGCTGAATCCCCCAGGTCCGGAAGGAAGCAAGGGTAGGTGGTTGAGCGGTGCGATGCCGCTTCTTTTTTTTCCCTATTTTTTATGGAATTCTATTAACCATAAGGGACCTAACTCCATAAATCCTGACTTCACCCCATTTAAGCTAGCACTACTGACTTCATCAAATTAGCAATTGCTCATCGAATTTGATCTTTGCTGGCACTTTCAAGCCTACTAGTAGCAGAAAGGCACTGGGTGAGAGCTATTCAAAAAACCACTTACAGCTTACCTCTAACTACTTACAATTTTTTCTCATCACACTCACCTACTAACTTGTGAAGTGTTAATTCTTCATGTTTTTTCCCAAGACACTCCAATCAGGTTCAAAATCTTGATTAATCTTCTAACTTTGTTTTCACAATCAAATCCATTTGGAATCATCCTTTTTAAATGGCTTTTACCCTGTTTTTAAAGAAAGACAGGATAACAAAACCTGAGAAAAGAGGTTTCCATACCTATTAAACAATTCAAACATGAAATTCTTTATTGACACAGCCAACCTAGATGACATTCGTGAAGCTTATGACCTAGGTATTTTAGACGGTGTAACAACCAACCCTTCTCTAATGGCCAAAGAAGGTATCAGTGGAGACGAAAAAGTAAGAGCTCACTACAAAGCTATCTGTGACATCGTAGATGATAAAGTTAGTGCTGAAGTAATCTCAACAGATTACGAAGTTATGATCAGAGAAGGAAAAGAGCTTGCTAAAATAGATGACAAAATCGTGGTGAAAATCCCGATGATCAAAGACGGTGTGAAAGCACTTAAATATTTCAGCAATGAGGGTATCCGTACTAACTGTACGCTAATTTTCTCTGCAGGCCAAGCTCTTTTGGCGGCAAAAGCTGGAGCGTCTTATGTATCTCCTTTCATCGGTAGATTAGATGATATCGCATTTGACGGCATGGATCTAATCGCTCAGATCGTTCATATTTATGGCAATTACGGATTCGAAACTGAAGTACTCGCTGCGTCAGTAAGACACACCATGCACCTGTTGAAATGCGCTGAAGTTGGCGCCGATGTAGTGACTTGTCCATTGAAAGTAATCACAGGTTTATTAAACCATCCGCTTACTGAGTCTGGTTTGGCAACATTTTTGGCAGATCACGCGAAGGCAGCTGGAAAATAACAAATGAAAGACCGGCTCTAGTCGGTCTTTTTTTAATTCCCCCTATGTATATTATCAAAGTAAAAGGCAAAGCGAAAATCCCTGATTACATACAAATCAGAGATGAAAACTTTGTGTTGGTTGCCTATTTCAGGGCCGATAGACCCTTGAAAAAAATAGAGAAATTTGGTCTAGAAGGAAAGGAAGAAGAACTTGAAGCGTTAATCAAAGGTCTTCCTTTTGGGAAATTGCAAAAATTAGAATTATAAGAATGGACTTCAGTACTCAGCCTGTACTTCAGGTAAACCAAGCGACGATCTTTCAGGGAATAGACCCTATCCTCACCAATGTCAACTTTTCGGTAGAGCAGCACGAATTTGTGTTCTTAATCGGAAGAACAGGTAGTGGAAAAAGCTCCTTATTAAAAACACTCTATGCAGACCTTGAGCTTAGAAGTGGAAGTGCTGAAGTTGCGGGATTTAATCTGGAAAAAATTAAGATTAAAGAAATCCCCTTTCTAAGAAGGAAAATAGGAATCATTTTTCAGGATTTCCAGCTATTTAATGATCGTTCTGTAGCTGAAAACCTAGCATTTGTCATGAGAGCGACCGGCTGGACAGACAAATCAAAAATAAACGAAAGAATGGCTGAAGTCCTACTTCTAGTAGGACTGAATAATGCATCAAGCAAAATGCCTCATCAATTATCTGGTGGAGAACAACAACGTGTGGTAATCGCGAGAGCTTTACTCAACGAGCCTTCTATTTTACTAGCTGATGAGCCTACCGGAAATCTAGATCCAGATGTAGCAGATGGCATCTTCAAGCTTTTCCAAGAGATTAATAAAAAGGGAACTGCGATATTGATGGCAACCCATAATTATGATTTACTACGTAAGTATCCTTATCGCGTGTTGAAATGCGAAAATGGAGAACTACAAGACAGTCAGACGCATGACGTGTCTTATGGTTCTACTTATTAATATTTCTAATCTTAATCAACCGGAATTGCAAATGCTACGTTTGTAATTATCCAAACTTCCCAAATATGAAATCTACCCTACTTTCAAGAGCTTTCTTCTTTGTAATCCTGAGTGGATTACTTTGGAGCTGTAACAAAGATGATGATAAAGATCCTGTTATAGACGCTGAACTCACGCTGGAAGAAGAAATCAACAATTGGATTTATGAGGTGATGGATGAAGTTTACTACTGGAGGCTTAATCTAGGAACACCGATCGCAGCGACGTCAGATCCATCGGATTATTTCAAGTCCTTACTCTACACACCTACAGATCGTTTTTCGGTGATCTATCCTGATTATCAAGAATTGATAAACTCGCTAAGCGGGATTTCTTTGGATCCAGGATACGAATTCAAATTGTACAGAGTCACTGATTCAGACGATGTCTATGCGGAAGTGATTTATGTTAAGAAAAACAGTCCCGCGGCTTCTAAAGATTTAAAACGTGGTGATGCAATTGTAGCTATTAACGGAAAACAGATTACAGTAAATAATTATAGAGAGCTTCTGGGTGAAACTGAAACAACACACACTATTAAACCTCTGCGATACAACGAAGAAAGCGGAGCCTATATAGCGAGAGATGAAATTTCGATTACACCAGTAGAATTTCCGGAAGACCCTAATTTCCTTGACACTGTATACACGATAAATAACCAAAAAATCGGATACGTGATTTACAACTTCTTTGCGCCGGGAACTGCTTCGGACAATACAAAGTATGACAAGGAGATGGATGCAATATTTGCCAAATTGAAGGCAGAAAATATCAACAATTTAGTATTGGATCTACGCTACAATGGTGGTGGATATGTTTCTTCCGCAGTAAATCTAGCCAGCCTGATCGCCCCTGGAGTTACTAGCTCAGACATTTTCTCGAAAACTAAATACAACAATTTACTGGCATCAGAAATACCAGCTTTGAGCAGCGTGAAAACTGCATTTTTGAATAAAGCTCAAAACCTTGGCAATACCTTAAACGGTAGCCGTCTCTATGTCCTAACCTCCGGTGGCACAGCGTCAGCTTCGGAGTTAATTATCAATGGACTTAAGCCTTACATGGATGTTTTCCTAATAGGTGCTGTCACTTACGGTAAAAATGTAGGCTCAATAGCAATTGAAGATGAAAAAAACCCTGACAATGCTTATGGCTTGCTACCGATCGTAACTCAAAGCTTCAATAGCTTGGATCAATCGGATTACAGTACTGGATTCACACCAAACATTGCTGTCAATGAAAATACTGAGAGACTTAAATCATTGGGGGATGTAAATGAGATAATGCTCAGAAAAGCTATTGAGCAAATCACAGGTGTCCCTTCTTCAGGAAGGTTCATGAAAATAGATCGAGAGGAAGTCGCTAATACACTTGACAAGAAAATTAGGACAGGGAAAATGATAGAATCTCCCATCCTTAAATAATCTTTAAGCCCCGATATTCGGGGCTTTTTTTTTGCCCATAATCCAATAAGTATTTTGGAATTTACGGTTTATATAAGGATATTAAACTTCTTGACCACTTAGGATCAAGACTATAACAATCTATAACCACTTACTTATGACCAACCCAAATCAACTTTGGAAAAAACCTGTACTATGCGCAGGAGTCCTCCTAGCTTCTCTTGTTTTCTCCTGTCAGCAGGAAGGTGAATCGCCAATTACCGGAGATTCTGTAGAATTTGTAAAATACCAATCAGGTGATATTATCCCTGGACAGTACATTATTACTTTTCAACCCTCGGAAATAAATTTCCGGAAAGACTTGTCTTACAGTGCAACCCAAGATGCTATGCGTAAAACAAGTTCAGCGCTTTTGGCAAAGTATAGAGTAGCCGAAGAAAACTTGACTTATGTGTACGGGAATTCCATTCAAGGTTTCGCTGTCACTCTTTCTGAGGAGCAACTCGAATCCATCTCTAAAGACCCTTCCGTAAAAGGAATTGAACCAGATCGTATTATTGCTTTAGCTCCACCTCCAGGCAAAGGACCAGGAAATGGCGGAGGAGGAGGATCTGCTAGTCAGGAAACTCCTTACGGCATTACCAGAGTAGGAGGAGGAGCGACTTATTCAGGCTCGAAAAAGGCTTATATCATCGATTCAGGAATTGACTCTTCCCACCCAGACCTTAATGTAAATGTCAATGCAGGATTTAATGCATTTACTAAAGGAAAAGACTCTGATCTTTCAAGTGATGGAAATGGTCACGGAACACACGTATCAGGAACTATCGGAGCAATTGATAATTCAATCGGTGTAATTGGTGTGGCTGCTGGCGTGACTGTAGTGCCAGTGAAAGTATTGGATTCTAGAGGTTCTGGATCTTATTCAGGGGTTATTGCAGGTGTTGATTTTGTTACAGCAAATGCAAATTCAGGTGACGTAGCTAACATGAGTTTAGGCGGCCCTGTATCCTCAGCATTAGACGCTGCAGTTGTTGCATTAGGCGGAGCTGGAGTAAAAGTTGCACTTGCTGCTGGAAATGAGTCAGATGATGCAAATAATCACTCCCCTGCTAGAGCTAACGGAGGAAACATTTATACGGTTTCTGCCATAGATATCAATGACAAGTTTGCCTCTTTCTCTAACTTTGGTAATCCTCCTATAGATTTTGCTGCTCCGGGAGTAGGAGTACTTTCTACCGTACCAGGAGGCTACGCTAGCTATAGCGGAACTTCCATGGCATCACCACACGTATGTGGGTTGTTGATCTGGGGTACTCCACGTAATGGAGGAACTGCTACAAATGATCCATCTGGTCCAGCTGACATCATTGCTATCAGATAAGCTTCAAAAGACTAATCAAAAGGTGATTCTGAGGAATCACCTTTTTTTTTGCTCATTATCAAATTGTTAAGTTTCTATTTTTCAAAAGGTTCCTTTAGAATAGCTGTTAAATTTGAAATTCAACATTGAAATGTCATGGAAATCGCTGCAAGTTTCGTCTTAATATTATCTATTTACTTTCTAGGCTGCCTTGCACTTGTACAAGAGATAGTAAGACCAAATCGACAGTTGGTTATAGAAGGAAACTCCAAAAAAGGACAATGGGTAACTAATTATCCAAAGATCATTTCATTGAGCTTTGGCATCTCGCTACTGACAACCTTCATCGCATATTACCTATTTCTTAGTTAAGAAAAACTCATACAATCCGTAACAAAAGGCTTCTAAATCACACTTGGAAGCCTTTTTATATTAATATATCCATTACCACAGGCAAAATGGTTTTCGCCCTTTCTAGAAAAAAAACTGCATATATACTACCAACAAAGCATCTTTGCCCTATTAAGGTCATTGATGTTCACATTTCAATTCCTGACACAAAGGCAATTTTTCAATCTTCCAATTTTTCAATCTTCAATTTCTTACCTTTGCCGCTTCACTTCCAATACTTATGATTTCAGTAGATAATGTCGCCGTCATTCACAGCGGTTCCACACTCTTTAGTAATATTTCCTTTGCCATCAACGAAACCGACAAGATCGCCCTTATGGGTAAAAACGGTGCCGGTAAATCCACGCTTCTGAAGATCATTGCTGGTCAGACCAAGCCGAGTTCAGGTTCTGTTTCTGCTCCAAAGGATTTTGTGGTGGCATACCTCCCACAGCACTTGCTGACTGCGGATGATTGCTCAGTGATGGACGAAACCTCCAAAGCGTTCGCCAGCTATCTGAACATGAAGACAGAGATCGAGCGAATCAATGAGGAATTGACCGTGAGGACTGATTACGAATCGGATGAGTATTACAAACTGATCGAGCAAGTTTCTGAGTTGAGCGAGAAGTTTTACGCCATTGAGGAAGTAAACTATGAGGCTGAAGTCGAAAAGGTTTTGCTTGGACTAGGTTTCGAAAGGGCGGATTTGACACGTTCTACTTCAGAGTTTTCCGGAGGATGGAGAATGAGAATTGAGCTGGCAAAGATCCTTTTGCAAAAGCCTGATTTGATTCTTCTGGATGAGCCTACCAATCACTTGGATATTGAATCGATTCAATGGCTGGAAGATTTTTTATTGAATAAAGCAAAGGCAGTAGTAGTTATTTCTCACGATAGAGCCTTTGTGGACAATATCACCACGCGGACTATTGAGTTGACTATGGGGCGCATGTACGACTACAAAGCTAAGTATAGCCATTACTTAGAACTTCGAAGAGAGCGTCGGGAGCAGCAGCAGAAACAATACGACGAGCAGCAAGCTGTGATAGCGGATATTCAAGGGTTTATTGACCGTTTCAAAGGCACTTACTCCAAAACACTTCAAGTACAATCCCGCGTGAAAATGCTGGAGAAAATGGATATCATAGAAGTGGATGAAGTGGATAGCTCAGCGCTGAAACTCCGTTTCCCTCCTTCCCCGAGATCTGGTAACTACCCAGTGATCGTCGAAGACATGAGTAAGAAATACGATGAGCATGTAGTCTTCAAGAATGCTTCCATGACCATCGAGCGTGGTCAGAAAGTTTCTTTTGTCGGTAAAAACGGTGAAGGTAAATCAACTATGATCAAAGCGATTATGGGCGAGATTGATTTTGACGGTAAATGCGAGCTGGGTCACAATTCTATGATCGGGTATTTCGCTCAGAACCAAGCTTCTCTTTTAGACGAGAACTTGACGATTTTTGAAACTATCGATTACATCGCTGTAGGTGAAGCTCGTACCAAAGTGAAGGATATTTTGGGAGCATTTATGTTCAAAGGAGATGATATCAACAAGAAGGTAAAAGTACTTTCTGGTGGAGAAAAAACTCGTCTGGCAATGATCAAGTTACTGCTAGAGCCAGTGAACTTGCTGATTCTCGATGAGCCTACCAATCACTTGGACATGAAGACCAAGGATATCATCAAGGATGCGCTGAAAGCTTTTGACGGCACCCTAATCATCGTGTCTCACGATAGAGACTTCTTGGATGGATTGGTGACCAAAGTGTTTGAATTTGGCAACAAGCGAGTGAAAGAGCACTTCGAGGACATCAATGGTTTCTTGAGAAATAAGAAGATTGAGAATTTGAAGGAAGTGGAGAGGTAGGAGGATGTCGGGTGTTGGGTGACCGATGCCAGGTGTCAGTTGTCAGTTGTCAGTTGTCAGTTGTCAGTTGTCAGTTGTCAGTTGTCACTCAAGCCAACTTAGTTTCGAAACTTGAGTTACTTATTGTTACGGTTTTTTATTAGGATTCTTCCATGTGTTAAAAACTGAATAAACGATAATAGAATCATCTGAAACTGAATAAACTACCACAAATGGGAATTTTCTGATTCTGCATTCGCGATATACATCCCTTTTAACTGGATAAGCTTCTGGGGAATTAGTGATGAAAACAAAGGCTTCTTCGACCGCATTGAAAAATTTTTCTCCTAAACCTGTACTTGCGTCTTCATAGTATGAAAAGGCAATTAAAAGATCACTTTTAGCCTCCTCTTTAATTTCAAAATTCAAATTTTCAAATTTTTTACCGCTTCTTTCACGTCTTGCCAAGAATAGGAAGCTGACTCTCCTGCTAGATGCCTAGCTCTTCTTTCGTCAAGAACACGATAGTCTTCATCAGTTAATCCAAACTCATATTTTTCATCAACCGATCCCTTTACATTCTTATAAATAGCTTCTCTAGGTGCTTCTTCAACTCTATTCCCATCAGCCATTACTATTAAAAGTTGTAATTTATCATTTTCCTCATCAGTGAGCAAACTGTTACTAACACCAAACTTCTCCAAAAACTCAGTGACAAGCTTCAACTCTTTTTCATTTTTAGGATTCACAATAATTGATTCCATGGCTAGATTTATTTAATGGGAATAATTCTTAGCTCAATTTACGGAAATCTACATCTAAAGATCAAAACGGGCTAAAACAAAAAAACGACAGTAGTGAAACTGCCGTTTTTGAATTCTTTTCATCGGTCATCCAACATCTGAAACCTTACAATTTTTTAAACTCCAAATACTCTTGGTAGCCAAAGTGAAATTTCTGGGAAAAGCATGATTAGAATCAGTGCCAAGACCATGGCAAAATAGAAGGGCAACATGGGTTTGAGAACCTTCTGAATTGTCGTATTCGCCACCCCAACTCCAATAAAGAGAATAGAACCTACTGGCGGCGTACAAAGTCCTATACAAAGATTAAGTACCATCATGATACCGAAGTGAACAGGATCAACCCCTAAAGCAGTCACAACAGGCAAGAAGATCGGAGTAAAGATCAGAACCGCTGGAGTCATGTCCATAAATACCCCTACAACTAGCAAAAGTATATTGATCATAATCAAGATCACAAAGATGTTGTCACTCAAGCCGAGTAAGGTATTGGAGATGTTTTGAGGAATTTCCTCGCTGGACATCACCCAAGACATCGCCATGGATGTTGCGATCAAAAGCATCACCACTGCAGTAGTTTCTGCAGATTTCAGCAATACAGATGGCAAATCTTTTACTTTCAATTCTCTATAGATCATCGAAAGAACCAAGGAATAAACCACTGCAATAGCTGATGCCTCAGTAGCCGTAAATACTCCTCCTATAATCCCCCCAATCACTACGATTAATAGAAATAAACTTGGAACTGCCTCCCAAAATGTTTTTAATATCAACTTAAAAGAAGATCCTTCTCCTGCTGGTAGCTTATGAACTCTGACCATAATTGCAGCTGTTATCATCAACAATCCACCGACTAACAATCCTGGCAAATAACCTGCAACGAACAAAGCCGCAACAGAAACCCCACCTGAAGCAAGAGAGTAAACGATCAACACGTTAGATGGAGGAATGATCAAACCTGTAGTAGAAGAAGTGATATTGACTGCCGCTCCCAATTCTTTAGGATAGCCTTCTTTCTCCATTCTTTTGCCCAAAATACCTCCCATAGAAGATGCCGCGGCTACTGCAGAACCTGCAATCGCCCCCATAAGCATGGCTGCAATGATATTGACATGAAGCAAACCGCCTCGCATCCTACCTGTCAATGCTTTTGCAAACTCAATCAAACGATTGGCTATACCTCCCCTGTTCATCAATTCTCCTGCGAGAATAAAGAAGGGAATTGCCAATAAGGAAAAGCTATCCAATCCCGTCCCCATACGCTGAGCGATGGTGGTAATTGCAGGCATAGTTTGAACTGTAACCATTAAGGTCAGCATGCTGGAAAGTCCAAGACTCCAAGCCACTGGCACACCTATCCCTAAAAAGAAAAGAAAGGATAGTACTAATATTAATACGCTTAAAATCTCCATTACACAGTAGCTTTAATACTTGTCAAAAATTTAATTGCTACAACCTGGTAGTAAATCACCAGTAATCCGCTAAAAGGGATAATTGCATATATATATGCCAGAGGAATCTGCAGCACAGCTGATTTCTGTTCCAAAATAAAAGTTAGGTAAACTAGGTTAGATCCACCAATAACCATTACAACTAGCGCGAAGGTCAACACACAGCAATTAATCAAAATCATTAATTTATCCTGTGCTTTTTCTCCCAGTTTAGTCAAGAGAATATCAATGGCTAAATGCTCATTTTTCCCTGCGACATAGGCCGCTCCCAGCATCCCTACCCAGATTAGCATGTATCGGGACAATTCATCAGTGAACGAACTCGGGCTTTGAAAAACATAACGAGAAGTAACCTGCCAGGTCACATTGAGCACCATCAGTGCCATCAAGATGACCAAGAAATGGGCAATCCATTTATCCAGGTTTAACTTGGTGTGGGGTGAAAACATAGGTTTAATTCGTTGGGTTAATTATTATTTTACAGCGCGGATTTCCTCCACAATTTTATAGATTTCTGGCTGTTGAACTTTTAGGTCTGAATACATAGACTCTACAGCTTGACGAAATGGCTCTTTGTCGGGATAAGAGATCATCACTCCTGCTTTTTGCATTTCACTTAAAGCCTCTTCGGTAGCCTCAGCCCAGATTTTATACTCGTAGGTTGCAGATTCGTCAGCCGCCTCTTGTAGCCATTTTTGCTGTTGCTCATTGAGACTTTCCCATACTTTGGTACTTACGATCATCACATCTGGCAGTGCCGTGTGCTCATCTATACTGTAATACTTGCACACTTCGTAATGCTTAGAAGTATAAAGACTTGGCGCATTATTCTCAGCACCATCGACGATTCCTTGCTGCAATGCAGTGTATAGCTCTCCATACGAAACAGGTGTAGGTGATCCTCCAAGCGCTTTTACCATATTTGAAGCTGTATTACTTTCCATCACTCGGATCTTCAAACCAGCAAGATCAGCCGGCGTCTCTACAGGTTTGTCCTTTGTGTAAAAGCTTCTTTTGCCTGAATCATAATAACAAAGACCACGCAGCAAGTACTTCTGAGGGTCTAACAAAAGCTTCTTGCCTATTTCACCTTGCAAAACAGACAGTTGATGAGCATCATCACGGAAAAGATAAGGCATCCCAAAAACCTGCATGGTAGGAGCAAAACCTTCCAATGCTGCAGATGACACTTTCGTCATACCCAAGCTTCCAATTTGAAGAAGTTCTACCAGCTCACGCTCAGAACCCAATTGTTGGTTAGGATAGATCTTTACGATCATTTCCCCACCGGATTTTTCCTCCACTTTTTTAGCCAAATAAAGCATGGCCTCATGCACTGGATGGGTCACCCCAAGTCCATGACCAAGCTTAATAATCCGCTTGGAAGAAGGCCCCTGACAGGAAGAAAACGAGAAGACGAGAACTAGGATGGAGAGAAAAAAGAGTTTGTTTTTATTCATGGGTTTAATGAAAATTGAAAGCTAATAGCAATAATAGCCCTTTCTACACTGTGTTTTATAGAAGAATTACGGAATCGATTTATGAGTTAATAGTATTCCCACGGCTAATTGCTGTTTTCTTAGCACGAATTCAATTTTTAGAAACTTATCTTTGATTTATTTGAGCATAAACAAATCTTAAAATACCTTTCCTGTTCCTATCATGAAAGTAATTCATCAAATCGTCATTCAAAATCACATATTGACCAATTCAACGGAAATTTTCACATCTGAATTTCTCCTTCGCAATAGTAAATAGAAAATCGTACTTTGCGCAATCGGTTGCATAATTTAATAATTAATTCCTATGAACCATAAAACATTACAGATTCATCCAAAAGACAATGTTTTAGTAGCCTTACAAGACCTAAAATCAGGAGAAAACATCAGCTTTTCCGGAAATGACCTAATCCTAAAAGACGATGTCCCTGCCAAACATAAGTTTGCCATCAACGACTTAAATAAAGGCGATCAGGTCTTTATGTATGGAGGAATTGTAGGCAAAGCGCTTTCACCTATCCCTTCTGGAGGTGTGCTTAGCACCCAAAATGTAACGCATGAAGCAGAGGATTTTGGTCAAAAAACAGGTGACTACCAGTGGGACGCTCCCGATATCAACAAATTCAAAGACAAAACTTTTATGGGTTTTCACCGACCTGATGGTCAGGTAGGAACAGGAAATTATTGGTTGGTTATTCCTATGGTTTTCTGCGAAAACAGGAACGTGGACATCATCAAAGATGCTTTTATCGAAGAACTTGGTTTCGGCAAGCCAAATCCATTTAAGAAAATGGTGCGAGAAATGGCAACTCTATATAAGTCTGGTCAAAGCCATTCTTTCGACACAGTGTCTGTAGAAACGCTCGTAGAGAAGACAGAAGAACGACTTTTTGAAAATATAGATGGAATCAAATTCCTAAATCACCAAGTGGGTTGCGGTGGCACGAGAACGGATTCTCAGGCACTTTGCGCACTTATCGCTGGCTATATCAACAATCCGAATGTAGCTGGAGCGACGATTTTGAGCTTGGGCTGTCAAAATGCTCAGTCTTCCTACATGGAGGAAAAGCTTCGCTTAATCAATCCTGACTTCAAAAAAACATTGATCATTCTAGAGCAACAAGTTGAAGGGACCGAACAGCAATTACTTACCAGAGCGATCAAAGAAACCTTTGTGGGCATGGCAGAAGCCAATTCACAAACCCGTCAGCCTGCTCCTCTGAGCAAATTGGTAGTAGGTCTAGAATGTGGTGGCTCGGATGGGTTCTCTGGAATCTCTGCAAATCCAGCCGTAGGGTATGCCGCTGACCTAGTAGTAGCCTTGGGCGGAACAGCTATATTATCTGAGTTCCCCGAACTTTGTGGCGTAGAACAAGAATTGATCAACCGTTGCGTTTCTGACGAAAAAGCAGAGCGCTTCTCTTCTTTGATGCGTCTATATGCCGCAGCAGCAGTAGCGTCAGGATCTGGATTTGACATGAATCCAAGCCCCGGAAATATTAAAGATGGACTGATCACGGATGCAATGAAGTCCTCAGGCGCTGCCAAAAAAGGTGGTACTTCTCCAGTAACTGATGTGTTAGATTATGGCGAATACGTGAACACTCCAGGTTTGAATTTACTTTGCACTCCTGGAAATGACGTAGAAAGCACAACAGCTATGGCTGGAGCTGGAGCAAATGTGATTCTTTTCACGACTGGTCTAGGCACTCCTACCGGAAATCCTGTGACACCTGTGATCAAAGTTTCCTCTAATCACAAACTAGCCGAACGCATGCCTGATATCATCGATATCAATACAGGTTTTGTAATCTCTGGAGAGAAAAACATACAGCAAATGGGCGAAGAAATCTTGGAAAAAGTAATCAAAGTCGCCAGTGGAGAAGAAAAATCCAAAGCAATGAAACTTGGACAAGATGATTTTATTCCTTGGAAAAGAGGAGTTTCGCTTTAAATATGATCTAAGAAAGGCAGTTCGACTTCCTTCTCTAGTTCTGAAGATCTATAAATGGCTCGGATCAGCTCGACTGATTTTCGAGCCATTTTTCCTTCTACCAAAACTGGCTCATTTTTCTCGATCGCATTCAAATAATGCTCCCATTGGGCTTTGTGAAGTGCATGGCCAATTGCCATCGGATCTGCAGCACCTGAACCCGTATTGGTGTCAGCTATAATTGGCTCGCTTTGTTCACCTTGAATACTCCAATGGATCAACTTTCCTGCTTCCAATACAGCAGACCCATTTTTCCCAAAAATCTCTAAACGCTCTGGCAAGCCTGGATATAGAGCGGTAGAAGCAGTGATATTTCCCAAGGCTTTATTTTCAAATGTCACAAGAGCAGCACCCAAATCCTCGCCTTCTATAGGATGCAGTGCGGTTTTCACCTTTGCAAAAACTGATTTCACCTCACCCATGATATCCAGCAAAAGATCAAACGTATGAATGCCTTGATTCATAAATGCTCCGCCTCCATCTCCTTCCAGCGTACCTTTCCACGGACTGTTGCTGTAATATTCCGGAGCTCTATACCAATTCACATGCGCATTTCCCATCAGAAGTTTCCCGAATTTACCTTCTCTTACTGCAGCTTTGAGCTTGAGATAATCAGCCGAAAATCTATTCTGAAAAATAACTCCGAGCCTCACACCGTTTTCCTCACAGGCATCAATTAATTGATCTGCCCTGTTTAGATTGATTTCAATTGGCTTCTCTATCAACAAGTGCTTACCAGCTTTCGCCGCCAATAAGCCCGCTTCCATATGATGTCCACTGGCAGTGCAAATACAGACAATGTCCAGCTCTGGATGAGTCAAAAAAGCAGAGAGATCCGAATAGGTATCAATGCCAAATTTCTCCTTAGCAGCTTTTGATCGCTCTGACGAACTGCTGCAAAGTGCGACCAATTCGGCATTTTCAATTTCACTGATTGCATCTGCATGCTTTCCTGTGATCGCACCAGTTCCTACGATTCCAATTTTTAATTTCCTCATGAGTTCAATTCAGTTTGAAGTTCAGCCCAAAGTTTCTCTGAGATCGGCACTCCATTTTTAAGATTTTTATTTCGGGTTTCTAAGATATTCTCTCCTGGGTAGCGAACCGATTTCTCTCCAAAAGTTGAGGAGCTTTTCAGGTCTTCAACTAAAGCATCCGATTTAGTTTCTATCCAGTCAGTGAGTTCGAGTTTATTTGGATCAAAGCAAAGAAAAACCTGAGAGACAGCGCTTTCATGTCCGGATTTCCCAACTTCAAAAGAAGCGTTTCCTCCAGACAACACGGATGCGAGTAAATCCAAAACCATGCTCAACCCTGAGCCTTTCCACAATCCAATTGGTAATCCCAAATGATTGTTGATCACTGTCCCAGGATCTTTGGTCAGATTCCCCTCATTGTCAAATCCTGCTTCATAGGCCATTTGCTCGCCTTTATCTTTAGCTATGCTTAGCTTCCCGTAAGCAAACTGTGTGAAAGCCATATCCAAAACCACTGGCCCTTTTGCTCGGGGAATTGCGATCACAAGCGGATTGTTACCGATTTTAGGTTCACTTCCACCCCAAGCTGGCATATTGGGAATGGTATTGGTAAAGCAAATCCCAATGCATCCCGCCTCCACAGCTTGCCAACCGAAATTTCCGCCACGCATCCAGTGATTGGTATTTTGCAAGGTCACACAGCTAATCCCAAATTCTTTGGAAAGCTGAATAGCTCGATTCATAGCGAAATCTGCATTGAGATTCCCAACTCCCTCCTGACCATCCCATCGCTCAAACATGGCAAGTTGGCTCAAAGCCACAGGTTCCTTTTCAGGATTCACCAAGCCTTTTTTGATAAAGTCTAGGAACAGGAAGAATCGGTTTGCACCATGTGAGCGCACGCCGTCCAAATCAGCCTTGGCAAAAAGAACTGCACATCGCTGGGCCCGCTCTTCTGCAAATCCATACTTAAGTAGTATTTCCTTCAGCGTGGCGCTGATTTGCTCAAAAGGAATGTAAAGATCAATCATTGAAAAATTGGGTGTTAAAGCGTGATATCCCCTAAGATAAAATCAATGATCAACTTTTGCCCGATTTGCAAAAAAGTATTTAGCTAAACAGACTCTACAACCATTGAAACACTTCGACAGCTCCAACAACTCCCAAAATCAAATCATCGGTACAGCTCGCTTACACAATTGCAAAGCCAAGCCCCAAGGGTCTTTCACCATTACCAAATGTGAACCATCAGGCAAAATATCATCAGAAATCACTTTTGCTCCAGCATTGACCAAGCGATCTCTATCCGCATTTGGATCTTCTGACACCAAGGCTAAGTGAACAGCTAGAGGGTGTAAAGCCGCAAAGTCCAACGTTTCTCCTTTTGGGTTTGAATAAATCTCTATCATCACCTTCCCACTATCATCTGCCAGAAATGTCATAAAAGGCGATTCTGTCATTTTCTTGACAACTTTCAAACCGAGATGCTCTTCATACCAAATAGCTGCTGCAGGCGCATCGCTCACGTTGAGCGCAAAATGTTCAAATTTCATGTTTTAATTCTTTTTTAAATTAGTCTTTTAGAAACTTAACCAACTCTGGCAATTCTCTCTTTAACTCTACTACCGCCAAATCACACACTTTGAAAGCACCCGTTGGCGAGAGATGTGTATTATCTTCTCTTCCTTCGGGAAATTGGGAATAATTCCCAGGACGATAATGCAGAAACAGCTCCTTGGATTTCTCTAGGCCAAACTGCTCTATCATTCCTATCGTTTTAGCATGAAGATCGAATAGTGGGACATGCATTTCAGTAGCTACCTCGCGAACCACCTCAGAATACCGACCGTGGGTATCTGTGAGCACTCCGTTTTCATCGAAACTCCTTCTGGAAATCGGAGTTGCCAAAACTGGCTTCCCTCCTTTCTCTCTTACTTCTTCGACATACCTCACAAGATTATCACGGTAAGTCGAATCCGCAAATGCATACCGATCTTCAGCATTGATCTTCTGGTCATTATGACCAAACTCTACAATGACATAATCACCTGGCTTGATTCGATCCATCACCACATCCCAGCGTCCTTCAGCACGGAAACTCTTCGTGCTTCTGCCATTAACAGCATGATTTTCGAAGCGGATACCTTCTTTGAAATACAAAGGAAAAACTTGCCCCCAGCCTTTCTCAGGATTGCTTCCAACGTAAGGCTTATCCGCCATCGTGGAATCACCAACTAGGAAAAAAGTGATTTCACGTTCGGCTTGTTGAAAAGAAATCAAACCGAGAGTTAATAATGTGAGTAACAATAAAGGGACTTTTTCATCTTATTTCAATTTTATGGATGACTCAGAGGCTCCATTTCCAATAGTGATATCAGAAGCAGATTTGAGTCTTTCTTATCAAACATGCTTTCCAGACTTTGCTGCGCAAAAGATGGCAAAACATAAGAAAATACTAGGAGTGAATAAACAGCTTTGCGTAGGGTTAGATTCATATTTTGGATGTTTATCATAAAGTAAGAGCTCATTTAAAAGCCTCAATAAACAATTGCATCAAAAATTCTACCTTCAAGTAAATTACTTAAATGAAAATATTTTGAGCAATCGATTGCATATTAAAAAGTTCGTAAGTAATAAAAAAATATTCTCTTACATAAATTAAAATCCCGATGGATTATAAATTAATTGAACCGAAATACAAATTAAAACACAGTGATTTTACCATATACAATATATTAGCCTGAAGGAAATTTTAGCAATAAAATACTATATTGCGCAAACGATTACATTGAAAAAACATGAGTATTAAAATAGATACGCGCTATTCCTCACATCCTGAAGATTTTAAAAGCTACGCAACGACAGAAATCAGGGATAAATTTTTAATAAACGAAATTTTCATTCCTAATCAGATCACAGGAACATACACGATGGAAGACCGATTGATTGTCGGGGGAATACACCCTGTTGATCAATCGCTGAAGCTGGAAACTATAGCTCAATTGAAAGCTGAGAATTTTCTTGACCGCAGGGAAATAGGAATAATTAACGTAGGATCTTCGACCACAATTGATGTAGATGGAGAAATCGTTACGTTAGGACATAAAGAAGCACTTTATTTAGGCAAGGGAATTAAGAACGTGGTATTTCATCCTTCCCCTGATGGAGAGACTTTACTATACTTCAACTCGGCTCCAGCTCACACATCTTACCCTACACGCAAAATCACGCAAGCCGATGCTGAGATAGTAACTCTTGGTTCTTTGGAAAACTCCAATCATAGAACGATCTATAAACTTTTGGTTAATTCCGTAGTTGACACCTGCCAATTGCAAATGGGAATGACGGAATTGAAACCAGGCTCAGTATGGAACACGATGCCGGCACATGTTCACGACAGAAGAATGGAAGCTTACTTCTATTTTGACCTCAAGGATGAAAATGTAGTCTCTCACTACATGGGCTCTCCAGATGAAACTAGGCACATATGGATGAAAAATCACCAAGCCGTTATTTCGCCTGTTTGGTCTATCCATAGTGGTGCTGGCACTTCCAATTACACGTTTATCTGGGGAATGGCAGGCGAAAACATGGATTATGGCGACATGGATATGGTGAAGCCTTCTGAATTGAGATAAAGTAAATTCTACACGGTTATAAAAAAACATTAGATAACTGCACATGAAACCAAATTTTGAACTGGCTGGAAAAGTAGCGCTAGTCACAGGCGCTACTCATGGCCTAGGAATGGCAATGGCTAAAGCTCTTGCGCATCAGGGAGCAACGTTAGTAGTCAATGGACATACTCCTGAGAAAATGACTGCAGCTCTTGAATCTTACGCTGCCGAGGGTATCACTGCACATGGATATTTATTTGATGTGAGTGATGCCAAGGCTGTCAATGAAACTATCGATAAAATTGAAAAAGAAGTAGGTGACATCCACATCCTAGTGAATAATGCCGGGATGATCAAACGCGTTCCTGCGCTGGAAATGGATCCTGAAGAATTTCGCCAGGTAGTGGATTTGGATTTGGTATCCCCTTTTATCGTGTCACAACGAGTAGCCAAAACAATGGTGAAAAATCAGCAGGGAAAGATCATCAATATTTGCTCTATGATGAGTGAGCTAGGAAGAAATACCGTCAGTGCCTATGCGGCTGCCAAAGGTGGACTGAAAATGCTTACTCGTAACCTTGCTACCGAATGGGCCAAATACAACATTCAGGTAAATGGAATTGGTCCTGGTTATTTTGCCACTGAGCAGACAGCGCCCATCCGAGTGGATGGTCATCCTTTCAACGACTTTATCGTGAACAGAACTCCTGCAGGAAGATGGGGAGATCCAGACGACCTTGGAGGCACAGTAGTTTTTCTGGCAAGTGAAGCTAGTAATTTTGTCAATGGCCAGATTATATATGTCGATGGAGGTATATTAGCCACTATAGGCAAGCCTGCTGGTGAGAAATAATTTCTTTTTGCTAGACCTAACCCCCAACCCATTCTAACCTTTTGGCAATGAAAAAAGATAGAGCAACTATTCATGATATTGCTTTAAAGCTAAATATCACGGCATCCACAGTATCCCGGGCATTGAATGATAATCCCAGAATATCAGATGCTACCAAAAAAAAGGTCCTGAAAGTTGCCAAACAAATCAATTATCAGCCTAATCACATTGCTTCAGCTTTGCGAAGCGGAAAAAGCAGACTCATAGGAGTTATTGTTCCTACCGCGAATAGAAACTTCTTCTCTTCTGTAATTCGGGGAATCGAAGAATTAGCAAACAGTCTCAATTACAAAATCATTATTTCTCAGTCTTATGACGATTTTGAGAAAGAAGTACAGACTGTAGAAGCATTGCTAAATGCTCGTGTGGATGGCATCATTGCATCCATAGCCAAAACCACTGAAAATGTGGATCACTTCCAAAAAGTCTTAGAAAAAGGTATTCCGTTGGTGCTTTTTGATCGAATCACAAATGCTCTTGAAGTGAGTCAGGTAGTCATTGACGATCATTATGGAGCATACCAGACGGTAGACCATTTGATCAAAAATGGCTGCAAGCGAATAGTGCATTTCACCAGCAATCCTCGGATCAATATTTACCATGAAAGAAGAAGAGGCTACGAAGACGCGCTCAAGGATAATGGTCTCGAGGCAGACCCAAACCTGATCATATTCAGCAATCTTCAACTGGAAGATGGGCGAAGAATAATGCAGGAAATCATAGACAGCAAAATTGATTTTGACGGAGTTTTTTCTTCGTCAGACTATTCTATCATGGGAGCCTTGCAAGTGCTCAAAGAAAATGGATACAAGGTTCCAGAGCAGGTGAAAATCGCTGGGTTTGGTAATGAACCTTTCACTTCTTTTACTGAACCTCCTATCACTACCGTAGATCAGAAGAGTATCCCCATGGGGAAAATAACTGCTGAATCATTTTTCGAATTATTAAATGCCGACTCGGCCTCGTCTGTAGCTAAGAAAACAATATTAAAACCAGAACTTATTATTCGGAAATCCTCCACTAATAACTCTTAATCAGTATTCCCGAATCCATCATACTATGAAAACTCTTTCAAAATCTGACTTCAACATCCAGCCTAAGCCTGTTAAAATTCTTCAATTCGGAAATGGTAATTTCTTACGAGGATTTACCGATTGGATGGTGGAGAAAGCAAATCTTGCCGCAGTTTTTAATGGGAATATTCAAGTGGTTCAGGTTCATAGTAAGTATGGAAATGACACGATGAAGGATCAAGACAACCTGTTTCACGTCATTGAACAAGGCTTGAAAAATGGAGAATTGGTTCAGCAATACCAGCTGATCTCTTGTATCGAAGGAATCACAAACGTTTTTGAAGACTATCAGAACTATCTGAAACTGGGCGAAAATCCAGATTTGAGATTTGTAGTATCAAACACCACTGAGGCCGGAATTGTGTTCAATCCAAACGATACAGACTCTGCAGCTATTTCGCAAACCTTCCCTGGTAAGCTAACGGCCTTACTTTATCGTCGCTTTCAGACGTTCAGTGGAGACGAATCTAAGGGTTTGGTTTTTCTTCCTTGTGAATTGATTGAGCAAAACGGTGAAGCACTCAAAAGCTGCATAGACAAGTATTCTACACTGTGGAAATTGCCGATGGCTTTTAGTGAATGGATCGATTCATCCTGCACTTTCTGCAACACCTTGGTGGATAGAATCGTCCCAGGGTTTCCAAAGGGCAACATTGATGAGATTCAAGAAAAGCTGGGCTATGAAGACAAGCTGGCTGTGATGGTTGAACCTTATCACTTTTGGGCGATAGAAGGCGGGGACGCTATCCGAAATGAGTTCGCATTAGACAAAGCTGGATTGAATGTGAAATTCGTGGATGACCTGACGAGATTCCGCACCCAGAAAGTACGAATTCTAAATGGTGGTCATACCGCTATGGTTCCTTACGCTTATTTGAAAGGACTTCGCACGGTGAGAGAATCTGTGGAAAACCCTGAAATCGGTAACTTTTTAAGAAAGGCGGTTTTCGAAGAAATCATTCCTACACTTGATATGCAGGAAGATGAGCTGAAAGCTTTCGCAAATGATGTGTTGGAGCGCTTCGCAAATCCATTCATTGTGCATGAGTTGAAGTCCATCGCCCTGAACTGCATTTCCAAATTCAAAGTGCGAGTACTACCTTCTTTACTGGCTTACCATGAGAAAAAAGGGGTTTGGCCAGCCAACCTTACTACTGCTTTTGCAGCGCTTTTAGTTTTTTACAAAGGTGAATTTAATGGAGAAAAAACACCTGTTAATGATGATCCTGCTGTTATGAAGCTGTTTCAAGACGCTTGGGAATTAGCTTCAACACAGGAAACTGTTCAGGTGCTTCTTAAAGAAGCCTCGTTCTGGGGCGAAGATCTATCTCAACATGATGGATTAGAAGAGGCTGTTACAAGTGCAGTTGATATGTTGCTCAAATAAAGGCTTCAGCTTATTGCTGATATCACCGAATTAACTAAGCATATCTGACAAAAAAAAATGAGAGGTGGAAGACTGCAAAATTCTGCATTCTTCCACCTCTCTTATATGCCTAAATCCTATGGAGATTTCTCACTGAAAAACAGTTCCTGTTATTCAGTCTCGATTTAGTGCTAGCCCAACATTCACATAAATTATAGCCACAATTGTCTAAATTGATTTTTTGAAGCCTATATTTTTGCCCGAAATACCAACCTATGAAATACCCCCATCTGCTTTTCTATATTTTGCTCTCAATCGCTTTTTCATGCAATCCCAAAACTGAAGAAACACAGCTAAGCCAAAAGGAAATCCTAGCCGATCAGATGGAAACTCATCTCAAGACCGAAGTTCTTGACAAATGGTATCCTATGTCAATGGACACGGTAGATGGAGGCTTTCTAAGTAATTTCTCTTTTGATTTCAAACCTGGAGGCAACCAGGAAAAAATGATTGTGACGCAATCGCGACAAGTTTGGACAAATTCAAAAGCTGCACTCAAATATCCTGAAATCAATTATTACAAAGTTGGTGCAAAACATGGATATGAATTCTTGCGAGATAAAATGTGGGATTCCGACAACGGTGGGTTTTACTGGTTGGTGGACAAACAGGGGAATCAAATTGGTGACCCGATGAAAACCGCCTATGGAAATGCATTTGGGATTTTTGCACTAGCCGCTTACTATGATGCCTCAGGAGACAAATCAGCTTTGGAACTTACCAAAGAAGCATTTCACTGGCTGGACAAGCATGCGCACGACTCGATAAACGGAGGATATTATCAACACTTAGACCCCGTAGGAATTCCTATTTCACGACCGGCAGCGACTTCATCCACGTCAGACTTGGGTTATAAAGATCAAAACAGCTCCATCCACATCCTGGAAGCTTTTACAGAACTCTATAAAATTTGGCCAGATCCGCTGGTCAAAGATCGATTGGAAGAAATGCTACTTCTGATCAGAGATCAACTTGTGACTGAAAAAGGCTATTTGACGTTGTTCCTATATGCAGATTGGTCACCAGTGACTTTTGCGGATTCTACCGAAGAGGTTATTTTGGCACATCATAACCTCGATCACGTTTCCTTTGGCCACGATGTAGAAACTGGATTTTTGATGATAGAAGCATCCGAGGTTTTAGGCTGGGAAGATGACAAAACTACTCACCAAATCGCCAAAAAGATGATTGACCATGCGCTGGAAAATGGTTGGGATGAAAGCGTGGGTGGATTTTATGATGAAGGCTACTATTTCCAAGATGGTTTTCGGATTACACATGACACCAAAAACTGGTGGGCGCAAGCTGAGGGGATGAATGCCTTGCTATTAATGGCGGAGCGTTACCCAAATGATCCTCATGCTTATTATGACAAATTTGAAAAGCTCTGGGAATACACAAATACCTACCTAATCGATCATGAAAATGGCGACTGGTATTCTGGCGGATTAGATAAACAACCTGAGCTGAAAACTGTTGGCAAAGGAAATATCTGGAAAGGAATTTATCACCATTATAGATCTTTGGATCACTGTATAGTTCGATTGAGGGAAATGAATACGCATGCAGAACAAAATTAGTAGCCATTTGAAAGCTTAAAATGAAGAACATCACTTTTGTATATGATCCGGCAACGGAGCAGGAAAAGCTAGAAGAACTACTAGGAAGGCTGAATCCAAAACCCGATAAGCACATTTCTTTTGCAGATTTGGAAGTTTCAGGTTATTCAGAAAATGACTGTTTGGCATGTTCACTTTCCGATAAGCAAATAAAGGAACTCATAAAATCTCTTGGCGAAACTAGCGTAAAACTAGCTTTGCTACCACATCCTGAAATGATTGAGGCAAGGAAGGGCTATGGTATAAATTCCAGTTTTGAGAAAGCTTGGGAAGAAATACAACAAGCTGAAGAGATTCCGGAAATCGATATGATGCAGGTAAACGAGCAGATGGTACTCAACTCCCTGGTCGTGGGCACTTCTATGAGTATCCTATATTCCAATACTTCTTCGAGTTTTCTCGAGGGTCTTAAACAACGGCTAACTCAATTAGGAAGTCTTTTCAGACGAGTAAAACTTAAGCCTTATACCATTACTTATCAAGACAGTGGAGACGAAGAAAAAACCATTGAAACCGCAGCTATGGGCATTTTGGTGGTAGCTCAATGCGAAAGCAACTTCGTGTTTCGAAGAATAATTGAAGAGTCTGGGTTAGATGATGGCAGGATTCATATGTTGGTATTAGCTCCCAAAAGCCTCTTTGCTTTGATTCAGTTTAGTCTTCAAAACTTATTTTTCCCAACTCATGGAAGTACCCTACCGAGTTTTGTTGGCTATATCTCCACAAGAGAAGTAAAAATCACTTCGGATGAACAAATATATTTTGCGCTAGATGGGGAAAAAGGTGAAGAAAAAGAGTTGACGATAAACCTGATAGAGAAGCCTATAGCCATCTTACCCGGAAAGGATTTGCTGGAGGATGAGAAAAAAGTTGGTCCAGCACAAATTAACGCTAACTCACTGCCAACAGGTAAGTTAAAAGAAGAATTACTTCACAGATTTTTGCCGTGGGTTCGTCATGCCACTTCCGAGGAATTTAAAGAGCTGTTTTCCTTATTAAGAGAAAATTCGCAAACCAGCTCAACCTACTTAGTCCTGATGGCTTTGTCCACCATGATTGCTACTTTTGGTCTCTTCGGAGATTCTGCTCCTGTAGTAATTGGTGCGATGATTTTGGCTCCCCTGATGGGACCAATTATTTCCTTAGCCATGGGTGCACTCCGACAAGATGGACTGCTGATAAAGAATAGCCTAATCACTATATTCTGGGGAATAGTACTTGGGTTGATTTTCTCAATAATCATTACATGGATCACTCCCTTGGAAGTGCTCAATAATCAGATTACCGCTAGAATCCGCCCAAATCTTTTAGACTTAGGAATAGCTGTGGCCTCTGGTATCGCAGGCGCATATGCCTATTCTAAAGAGGAAATCAACAAAACTCTGGCAGGTGTAGCAATCTCTGTGGCTTTGGTACCACCATTGGCAGTCGCTGGAATTGGGATTGGCTGGATGGACTGGGGAGTTTTTGGAGGGGCTATGCTCTTACTTGGAACCAACTTGGCAGGAATCGTTATGGCAGCATCTTTGACGTTTTTAATGCTTGGATTTAGTCCATTTCGCCTGGCAAAACGTGGTCTGCTGATCAGCTTAGGAATTCTGATCGTCATTGCTTTGCCTTTGGGTTTGAGTTTCAACAAAATGGTAGAGGAAAACACGATCATCCAAGAATTGAGCGGGAAGGAAATCCCACATGGTTTGCTCCGTGAAGTAAATGTAATCCAGATCCAGCCTTTAAAACTGTCTGTCACTATCCTATCCGAAAAGGCGCTGAACGAGCAGGACTTTAAAGAAATTAAGGAAGAAATTGAAGCTGAAATCGGGCAGGAAATATCCCTTGAACTAACATTGGGAGTCAGAATGGGAGCTATTGAAAAATAGCTTAGCTACACAGGAATCAAATCACAGTACCAAAACCCGTATTTAGCAGGATCTTCTTTCTTATCAGAAAAGCATTGATCGGAGTCATCTTCTGTCTTTGGAGCCTCATACTTTCTCAGTACTTTTTCTCCGATTTCAAACTCAATCGGTTTACTGAAAATAGGCCCATCGAAAACGAACGTATGGAATTCACCATGCTCACCACAAGGATCTACATTGGCAGGAAGATCCTTCAGAAAATCTTCGTCAATCACTCTTCCTACAAAGCTTTTGTCCAAGTATTTCTCATTCACACAGGTGGTGATGGTCTTAAAACCCAAGTCCAAAAACTCGTGAATAAGTTTACCGGTGGGTTGTTTCCAAAGCGGAAAAACAGCCGTCAGCTCTAATTCCGCTAATTTATTCTCGCGATACTCACGTAGATCTTCCAAGAAAATATCTCCAAAGATCGAGGCGGTAATCCCTTTCTTTTTCAAATCAGAAAGTGTATCCCGCATCGTATTTTCATAGACTTCCATCGATGGCATGTCAGGAACCTCCATTTTCACCACCGGAATTCCTATACTTTTTGCCTGCGCATCCAGCAACTCCGATCTTACGCCATGCATAGAAATACGCTGGTATTTCTGACTGATGCTCGTAAGCAAACAAGCGATTTCAAATTCTTGTGACTGCTGTAATTTGTATAAAGTAAGTGCTGAATCTTTGCCTCCGCTCCAATTCATCACTGCTTTAGGTGCTGCTGTGATCAAAATAACTAATAATTAATGGTCAAAAAAAAACGCCCTATTTAGGCAATTGGCTTGCTAAAATAGGGCATTTAAAAGTCACGATTTACTATTCCTTTACGCGAGTCAGCTTCATCTCTCCTCGCTCCGACTTAACGACTATTTCATTCTCTGAGATTTGCTCTCCATTATGCTTGAAAGTCATGTCCTGAAATGCAAAATCATAGCTGAACTTTTCTCCTTCTATCTTACCGTTTTTCAACGCAATTTCGCCCATTTGACTTCCAATTGTTCCAGTGACTATTCCCTTGTCAACTTTATAATTAAATATCAACTCCATCTCACCTTGAGGCCCAGCTAGCGTAGCAGCCCATTTCCCAGTAATATCCCTTTGAGCATAAGCATTCATTCCTGCCATCAAAAGCACAAAGCAAAGCATTGCTATTTTCTTGAAATTCATATGTTGTTAGATTAATGGTTATTGAAAAGAAACTTGAATCTAACTTAACTAGGTCCGGAAGCGAATACAAGTCTAAAACCACTATAAATGAGCCATTTATATAATTAAAAAAAACCGGACACAAATCACTTTGTATCCGGTTTCATTTGATTGATTGTTGGTTATATTATTGCTTTTTAGGCAACTCTTTTCTAGGAAGCAATTCATCTCTTTGAGCTGTATTGTACACAAAAGATGCGATCACTACCGCCATTTGTCTCAAATCATCCAATTCCAAACGCTCAAATGTATCCATGTTTGTATGGTGCGTACGAGTTCTGTATTCGATAGGATCTTGGATAAACTGAAAACCTGGAATGCTCAAGGCATCAAAACTCTGGTGATCTGTTCCACTTGTATTTCCGATCGTGATCGTACGATCATCTACTATGTCATCAAGAGGCAAAAACCACTCGTTAAAAATCGGAGCAACCGCAGCATTTCCTTGAAGGTAGATTCCACGAACTTTTCCAGTACCGTTGTCAATATTATAATAAGCAGAAACTTTCTCATGCTCAGGTAACAATTCCATCGTCTCACGATCTCCTAAGTGATTTTTCACATAACCTCTAGAGCCATGAAGACCTTGCTCCTCACCACCCCAAAGAGCGATACGAACAGTTCTCTTTGGCTTAAGGCCAGTAGCCTGCAAGATTCTTACAGCTTCCATCATTACGATACAACCAGCTGCATTATCAGTAGCGCCAGTAGCACCATGCCAGGAATCCAAGTGACCACCAAGCATTACGATTTCTGACTTCAAGGTAGGATCAGAACCAGGGATCTCTGCAATTACATTGTAACCTTGCAAATCATCGTTTCTATAACGAGTCTTCACCTCAGCCTCCAACTCTACTACAACTCCATTTTCACTCAATCTAGCCATTAGATTAACGTTTTCAGGTGCAGTTTCCAATTCTGGAATCCCAACCGGAGTACCTTTAGCATAGTCTCTTGGGCTACTTGTAAAGAGTGTTCCATGGCGGCCGTTTACACCTTTCACAATCAAAGCAGGACCTTCTGCAATGATGAACTCGTTGATTTTCTGAGACAAAGCTCTTGCCGCTCTAAAATCCGCTGCTCTATCAGGACCTCCATTTCCACGAGGTTCTCTAGGTGCAGGATGCTCCATACCGTGTAATTGCTCCGCGGTATATCGCTCAGCATCTGCCTCATAAGTTGGCTCTTGCGTACCTGAAGGCTTTATTGCCACGATAGCACCTTTCAATTTGCCTTTGTATTTGGCGAAATCCTCTTCAGTTTTGATGTCAAGGAAAATTACTTTCCCGCTAACTTCTCCTTTTGTGCTTTCTGTCCAAGCTTTTGGAACCGCAATGAAAGGCATGTAATAGGGCTTAGTCATCGCGATGTAGCTTTTTTCCATTTCCCAGCCACGGCCAAATTCGCCCCAAGCTTCGGTTTTAGAATTCGCCAATCCCCAATCTGAAAGTTGCTTAACAGCATATTCTGCAGCTCGCTCATAACCTTCTGAATTAGTCAATCTCGGACCAGCTTTATCTACCAATTGAAAAGCGATCTCTTCAACCTTAGAGTTCTCTAAACCTTCTTTTTTGATTTTCTCAATTGCTTTAAGATCTACTTCTTGTGCAAAGGTCATCCCGGCTAAAAGTAGTGCCGGCAGGATTAATAATTTTCTCTTCATAAATATTAGGGTTAAGTAATCGTACTATCTGAATGAATTTGTGTAGAAAAATAAACTTCAGGGTGAAATTAAACCAAAAAATAGCATCAAAATCGCTACTCATGTAAAAGTCAGTAGCTTTTAAAAAATTAGATGCTCATCAATTCCCTGTTGGTAGCATATTTCTGATGGCAGAGATTTTCCACTGTTCTGTCTCAGTCACCACGACAAAGGTGCTCCACATTTTCCTGACAGTCCCATTTGCATTTTTGATCTCATAGCGGGCATCGACGATGGCCGCATCAGGATCCAGAAAACGAATAGACTCTACCTTCAAGGTTCGGTCTCCAGGATTTGAGGTAGAGCTCTCCATCATTCCTTGCACTGCTTCCGCGATTCCTTTGCGCCAAACTCCAGAGGAAACCAACTGATCCACATCCTTCACCAAGATCTCTTTCAGCAATACCGCGTCCTTCGTATCCCGAGCTTTGGAATATGAATTGATTAGGTTGATTATTTCTTGGGATTCCTCCTTTGTGTCCAATGGGTTTTGGCAAAAAGCGGAGGAGGTGATTAGGAGGAGGAGGAAGAAAAGGAAGGTGAGGGCTTTCATGATTAAAGGTGTTTTGACTGAAGGCAAGATAAACATTCAATCCTCGTGAATAGAATCTAAACTTAGATTTTCTCTATAAACCAAAATTGCTCAAAAAACTCTTTTCTCCCATCTCCGGAGGATGGAAATAGACTGGAACAATAACCTTCACCGCACCCTCAACTGAATCCTCTTTTCTGTGAAATCTTATTTCCCATGTTGATTTGAAAAGCTCATTTATTATCTCTGAATCTATCTCATCTTCAAATCCTTTTATCAAATTCACCTCAGAAGGACTAACTTGATCATCCAGCACAACTTCAAAAAGCGCGTATTGTTCTTTTAGCTTAATCCCTTTTTTACTTTCCAAAAACTCGGAAAAACTTGAGGATATTATAGGTTCATATTTGGCTGTAAGCGTACTGTCATACTTGCTCAAAACTCGCACTATCTCTAAATCGCGAAGATTTTGTTCAAGATTGTTTTCAAATACAATTGGAAAGGAGCACATGCCAAAAGAAATCCTGCCACCAGAATCATTTCTTGCAAAAACCAATAAGTCTGATCCTTCAGGATAAAAAACATCGCAGGATGAACCTAAACTTCCATCACTTCGCCCAGCGATGTAGATTGATTTGATTTTGTCCCCTTTGAAATGCTCAATTATTTCCACATCAGCTTTATAGGGTTTATTATCTGCCTCATTGGGATAAACTTTTACAATCCTGATCCTACCTACGAAATCAGCTGAAACAAATCTGTCTGAAGGGTTAGAAAATGAACACCCGCAGGCCAAAGCTTGGTTACTTAAAACTAGGAGAATAAAGATTATTATATATTTCATCGAGAAATTTCTGAATGAGCATTATCCATTTTATGGCTTTTCAATTTGAAGTAATTTACACCTTATCTAAAAAACAAACCAAGTTCAGCTTCAAGAGAAGCAGGACAACGGTAGAGAAAATAGGAAGGTGTAGGTTTTCATGGGAGGGTAATTTTAACCAAGATACTTAGAAAGTTAAATGGAGTTCTATAATAATTCCAATTCTCTCATCTAAACCATCTGAAATTATACTCTTTTAATTGAAATGAACCAGAGTTCTTATCATAACTATTTTCAATTACTAATACGAATTTAGAGAGAGCTGGAATTGGATTTCCCGAATAATCTTCCAACTCCCAATCAGAATCCTCCATTAGTTTCAGTAGTTGTTCATCCAATTCTTTAGCAAATCCTTCAACAACCTTAACATCTACCCAAAAATTCAGTTTATCTATAACAACTTCAAAAATAGCAAACTGAGGATCGTCTGATGATGGGTTAAGACTTTCGATTTTTTTAAAGAATTCATTCCCATATGTTTCAACTGAAAAAGTATTAGAATAACTTATCTTATTCGCTTTTAGACTTCTGAGTATTTCAAGCTCCATAGGATAATTTTTCAAGTCTTTTAAAGAAAAATATCTCGCACAAAAGCTCACACCAATTTGACCCTCATTCTCATATGCAAATACTAAAATCTCTTCACCATCTTCAAAGCTCAGACCGCAAGGTGAGTTTTCTCCAAAAACTATAAATGAATTGAGTCCTGACCCTTTGAAAAGTTCATAAACTTCAAAATCAACCCTTCTATTATCATCAACTATCTCTCTATTTTTTACAATCTTACCAGTCGCCACAAACTTTGACGAATGAAAAGCCTCAGTTAAACTTGGCTCAGAGCACTGACAGGCGAGAACTTGATTTCCTACAACCAGAATAAGTAAAGTGAGTAGAATTTTCATTTCCCTCTAAAATAGCAAAAGCAACTCAGCACTAAATAGCTTTAAGAATTTTTAAGGCAATCTTTTAGTTTTAACAAGTCCGGCTTCTGGAGAAGCAGGATAACTGTGCTTTTTACGTGACTATCGAGAACTTTGGGGTAATAATCACAAAAAAGCCACCCATTGCTGAGTGGCTTTAAGAATATTTACAGTAAGTAAGATCATTCGAAAGTCCAGCTTCTGGAGAAGCAGGACACTGTGAAGTTGTATCGCTTACTGATCTTCTCCTCGGAGTTTAATCACTGATCCATCTAGCACATCACCGATTCTGATTTGGCAAGCCAAACGTGAAGTAGGAAAGTACTCTGGCAGATTCTCCAACTGATCCAATTCAGGATCTGTGGCTTCACCTAATTCGTCCTTACCTTCCAGTATTTCGATGTGACAAGTGCCACACAGCGCCATACCTCCACAGGTAGCTAGAATAGGATATTCGTATGCTTTTAGGATTTCCATCAGATTGAAGCCCATGTCATCTGGCGCTTCGCAATCTTGACGATTTCCTTCTTGATCTTCTACAGTGAAATTAACCATGCTGCAAAAATAGTATTAAAATGAATTTACACCATTAACCGTTGTGTATTTGAAGCTCAATTTCTGATCTGGATACACATATTTGAAAGCAGAATGCATCATGATCGCCGCTTCGTGGAATCCACAAAGAATTAATTTCAACTTTCCAGGATAGGTATTAATATCTCCAATCGCATAGATTCGATCCACTCCAGTAGAGTAATCACGTGTATCTACCTCAATCGCGTTTTTATCAATGCTCAATCCCCAGTCAGCAATCGGACCAAGTTTTGGACTCAAACCGAATAAAGGAATCAGATAATCCGCTTCAATTTTGATCTCAGCTTTGCTTTTATCAATAAAAGTCACCGTATCCAATACGCCGTTTCCTGACACTTCCTTCAAATTGGCAGAAAGAATCAAATCAATTTTACCTTGGTTAGCCAAGTCAAATACTTTAGAAGCTGAATCAGGAGCTCCACGGAAAGTCTCATTTCTGTGTACCAAGGTCACTCTTTTGGCAACTTTAGAAAGGAATATAGTCCAGTCCAAAGCGGAATCTCCACCACCCGCAAGAATCACATTCTTATCACGGAAGGTCTCAGGATTCTTCACCATGTAGGTAATTCCCTTTCCTTCGAATAGCTCTAAATTCTCTACCACTGGCTTTCTAGGCTCAAAACAGCCCAAACCACCAGCGATGATAATCACCTGTGCATGAACTTTTGTTTTGTCGCTAGTCGTCACGATGAACGATCCATCTTCCTGCTTGTCCAAGTGATCTACACGCTCACCTAAGGTGAATGTCGGAGAAAATGGCTTCGCCTGCTCCATCAGATTGTCCACCAGATCCTGTGCATTCACTTCCGGATAACCCGGAATATCATAAATAGGCTTTTGCGGATAAATCTCCGAAAGCTGACCACCCACCTGAGGTAGGGCATCTATGAGGTGACAGCGCATTTTCAGCAAACCAGCTTCGAACACTGCAAAAAGGCCTACTGGGCCGGCTCCGATAATACAAAGGTCTGTATGGATCATGATGTATGAAAATTTGGGGTGCTTCCCCGGTTAAAAATTCCCTTATTTATGATAAACTAATTATTGGTCTAGAGATTCTCCGTTGAGATTTTGATAAATGGTATTAAGAATCCGTTTGAACTCTTCGAAATCATGGGGACTCAACTTTTCCCAAGCTTTCTCTCTAATATGATGTATCTCCGGTCGAAGAGAAGTGACTTTGGATATGCCTGTCTCAGTCAAATGCAATTGAAAACTACGTCTGTCCTGAGGATGAGGCACTCGCTCCACGTATCCCTTTTTGCAAAGCAAATCGATAATACGCGTAAGAGTAGGATGGTCTTTAAAAACCAAATTCGCCAGTTCAGTCTGACTCAACACGTCATTTTCAGACAGGTTTTTCAGTACCAACCACTGATCAACAGTCACATCAAAATCTCCTGATTTAAACTGTTGCTGAGCATATTGCTTCACTTTACGGGCCGTACGGTCCAATAAAAATGAATACTTAGAATATTGCTCTTGTGTCATACCAATAGTTAGTGTGACAAATATATAAAAAATCTGAATCGGGAATGCAATTCTCTATTATTTTTATAGGGTTTATAGGTTTTAGTATTGGAAGATTGAAAAATTGGAAGATTTGAAAATTGAGACTTGAATTTGAAAATTGAAAATTCTCAATATCCATATTTCCCCTGCCACTTCGAGCTAAGGTATCTTCTCAGCTCATTTTCTCGTGCATTTTCTCCTGGATCATACAGTTTTAAACCTTTGATCTCATCGGGCATAAACTCCTGAGCAACGAAATTTCCAGGGAAATCGTGGGAATACTTGTAAGCTTTTCCATAATTCAATTCCTTCATCAGCTTAGTCGGTGCATTGCGTAAGGCCAAAGGAACGGACAGATCTCCCTTCTCCCGCACCAGAGCTTGCGCCTGATTAATCGCCATATAAGAGGCGTTGCTTTTCTGGGAACTCGCCAGGTAAGTCACGCATTGGGAAAGAATAATCCTTGACTCAGGATACCCAATAATCTTGACAGCCTCAAAGCAATTAGTAGCCAAAAGCAAAGCATTCGGATTGGCATTCCCAATATCCTCAGAAGCCAAAATCACCAAACGCCTAGCGATAAACTTTACATCCTCCCCTCCTTCTATCATCCGAGCCAGCCAATAAACGGCTGCATTCGGATCAGAACCTCGGATGGATTTGATAAAAGCTGAAATAATGTCGTAATGCTGCTCACCGGATTTATCATAAAGCGCCACTTTCTGTTGCGCTATCTGCATCACTTTTTCATCGGTGATCACGCAAGGATCTTCATTGATCCCATCGACTACTATTTCCAGCAGATTCAGCAACTTTCGCCCATCTCCTCCTGAAATCCTCAATAGCGCATCCGTTTCTTTGAGCTCAACTTTGATTTTTTTCAACTCAATATCATGCTCCAAAGCCTGATTGATCATGGCTTCAAGCTCAGATTTACCTAAAGAATTCAGCGTAAAAACCTGACATCTCGAAAGCAATGCTGCATTGACTTCAAAGGAAGGATTCTCTGTAGTTGCTCCGATCAGACGGATCACTCCCTTTTCCACTGCTCCCAGAAGAGCATCCTGCTGAGACTTATTGAAACGATGAATTTCATCGATAAAAAGCACCACACCCTGCTGAAACTTAGCCTTCTCTATCACTTCACGAATGTCTTTCACCCCAGAGCTGATTGCACTTAGCGTATAGAATGGAGCTTTGATTTCATTGGCAATGATATTGGCAATGGTCGTCTTTCCCACACCCGGAGGCCCCCAAAGGATCAAAGAAGGTACATTACCGGTTTTAATGGCCTTAAATAAAAATGACTTGGGCGAAGATAAATGCTCCTGTCCGATCAGATCTTCCAATCGGGTTGGGCGCATGCGTTCTGCAAGAGGGGTGTTATTCATTTTCTTTAGTATCAAGATATTAGACACAAGACCCAAGACAAGAGAATTGAAATTCAATGTGCTGAGACAAATCTAACATCTAGTGTCTTGAATCTTATTTCTTAATTTTTGCAACCCTCTTCCCAAACTCCTCCAATCCCTCATCTCCGAAATCCAGATGAGTCACAAACCTTACCAAGTCTGGACCGAATTTGACAGATTTAATTTGTTGCTCATCGAGCTTATTCATGAATTCTTCTGGAGAAGCCCCTTCTAATCTCGCGATCACAATATTCGTCGCTACGGGAAAAACTTCTGATACAAAGGGCAACTTCAACAGCATTTCTCCCAACGCTCTAGCCCTCGCATGATCTTCTTTTAAACGATTGACGTGATTATCCAGCGCATAAATCCCAGCTGCTGCCAAAAATCCTGCTTGTCTCATTCCTCCACCCCAGGATTTTCGCACTTTCCTAGCTCGCTTAATGTCAGCTTTAGAGCCCAGAAGAAGTGATCCTACCGGACAACCTAGTCCTTTGCTCAAGCAAATAGAAATCGTATCGAATTGAGCACCCCAGTCTTCTGGGCTTTCTCCAGATTCAGCCAAGGCATTAAACAATCTTGCTCCATCCAAGTGTAATTTCAATCTATGCTCATCGCATACTTTACCGATTGGTTTGATTTCATCCAATCTATAAATACTTCCTCCACCCTTATTCATCGTATTTTCCAAAGAAACCAAGGTAGTCTCAGGGGCATGAACGTCATCAGGATTGATTGAAGCTTTGACTTGGTCTGCAGTGATTTTCCCCAGATTCCCTTCAAGCAACTTCACCGAAGCCAAGGAATTCGCCATAATACCGCCGCCCTCATAGAGGTAAACGTGAGAATATTTATGGCAAATAACTTCAGATTGAATACGGGTATGAAGTCGAATTGCAATCTGATTGGTCATAGTACCAGATGGGCAGAAAATAGCCGCTTCCATCCCAAAGAGTTTCTCCGCTTTCTCCTCCAGCGCATTCACTGTCGGATCTTCGCCAAAGACATCGTCTCCCACAGGCGCAGAAAACATTGCTTCCTTCATTCCTGCCGTCGGCTTGGTGACGGTATCGCTTCTTAAGTCAATTATCATTTCTTGAAATACTTAGATTTAGAACTTGTTGATGGAGCCAAAGTCTTGATGGCCGCGGCTGCTTCAATGGGTCTATCCGTAGCCAGGATATCAGCTCCTTTCTGCACCAAACTCGCATACAACTGATCTCCGCGAGCAATGGCTCTTCCATCTAGGTTACCCAAAACGCCCAAAATAGTAAACACCCCTTTTTCGTGTAAAGCCTTATTGAATTCTTGTGGACGCTCTGCTACTCCCGTAAAAGCAATCACCCGAGTCCACGGAATACCCGATTCCTCAAATCGCTCAATCTCCTCTATATTCCGAATAGTCACTGAAAGCATCAGCTCAGGAGCCATATAATGCAGCTTTTTGGCTGACGCAAAAGAATAAGTAATCAACGCCGCGTGAGCTTCAGAACCGGTACTTCGAACTACCTCAACTATCTTTTCATAAGGAACAGACTGCTTGATATCAACTGTCAAAAGCGCTTTCCCCTTGGACCAAATCAAAGCTTCTTCCAAGGTAGGGACTTTAAAATCAGTGACAGTCCCATCTTCATCTTTCAGAAAAAGGGTCTGAATATCAGCATAAGTTGCATTGCTCACCAGTCCTCTGCCAGTCGTCGTTCTATCCAGTTTATCATCGTGCATCAGCACCAAAACTCCGTCTTTGGTCATTGCCACGTCCAACTCAATAATCGTCGGAGTATATTTCACCACATTGGCAAAGGTCTCAATCGCGTTCTCAGGAAACCCTGGATATGGCCCTCCCCGATGTGCAGAAACCATCGGAATGCGATCCGAAGTCCAGGTATAAAAATCCCTAGCCTCTTCTACACTGCTTACCAGAATGTAATTTCCAGTCGTCTCAATTACTGATTCAACCGCAAGGACTTCCTGTTGTTCTGCTGGCTTTTGGCTACATGAACCAAAAACCAAGAGTAGAAATGGAATCCACAAAAACTTATTATTCATCCTTCTTTGATTCTTTTTTGAAGATAAAATCCAGTCCGCTACTACGTTTTTCAAAAATATCCTCCATATCCTTAAGTTCCAGATTCAAAGCTTTCGTCGAAATCTGAATCTCGATTAGTGAGATTCCCAGGGAAATCAACAGCGAAGCCATGCTTCCTACGAAAACCCAATTGGCTGCCATGGTATAGCCGCGGAAAAGCAAATACATACAAATGATGCATAATAAAAAGCTGAAAACTCCGAAGAGTTGCATGTTTTTGATGAGTGTAAGTCGGCGGCGCAAATTATGAATCTGCTCTACTATAATTTCCTGATTAGAAGCCTCCATATAGTTCTTGTGCAATCCACGAATCAAGCTGGCTATTGCCAAAAAGCGATTGGTAAAGGCAAGCATAAGTAGTGTAATCGCCGAAAAAAGTAAGGCTGGTGTTGAGAGTTCGAGTTCCATAAATGTAAATATCAGCAATCAACATTAGCCTTGAAAGCTGCATGAACTTTAATTTACCTCTAGGACATATTTCAAAGAATCCAATGCTTCAGGATTATTGGGAGATATTTCTTCAATCCTAAAATCAAAGCCATTCTTGTAAATAATTAAAGGATAGACGGTTAAAAAATTTTCTCTTAAAAAATAAGAGGTGGTATCCAGATAAATATTTTTATCATCAAAAGTAAATCCCAGTCTACCAATATTCTTTTTAGATATTTTCCCGGTAAAAACTATTATCCCTTGGTTTATTTCCTGCTTATTAACACTAACAAACTCTTCGACTGTCGTAATGCATTCGGTACATCCTGCATTTGAAATAACCAATAAAAAACTAATATCTGGATTCTCATTAAAAAGAGATCTAGCCAATTCATCGTTTTGTTTTGCACATGAAACTATAGCAAGCGCAACTATGATGAAATACCCATATTTCCTCATCAGTATTTCAGCTTATACTTTCCAAAAACCAAAATATCTTCATTCTCTTTTTCATATATAACCACCCTTCTAAATAGTGCACTATCTGTACAAAAAGCATCTTGATATAATTTTTGATGTGGAACTTCCCCTATCTTATTCAGAGAATCATCTAATACAATTGTAAGCACATAAACATTATCCTTGTTATTTGACAAAAAGCTTCCTGATTCTGAAGTTGTCAGTAATGGATTTGCATCCAAAGGAATACTCAATCCAACCGATGCTTCTCGAAGAAATACTTTTGAACTTGGCTCGTAAACTAGTTTACCGTATCTAGCTCCTTCGAGACTATGTCTTATCCTGCTTTGAATATCTCCATCTCCAGAGTAAGGAACATACTTTTTTATTTTTGAAGATCCCGCATACTTTTTTTCTAAGTTACCATCAATAAGGTCATAAATTAAAATGTTTTCGTTGTAGGGCAAAGATAAATACACTTTATCACCTCGTATAACAGCACTAGATGGTTTAGTCGCCATCATCCAATCTTCTATATATTCAATGGGCCATTCTATTTCAAAAGACTTCTCCTTTGAATGAAAATCATATTCTAGTAAAATTTTGTTTCTTAATGGTAATACGTTTGGTGTCTGCCTTGCCAAAGTATAAAGTTTGGATTTATTAAATTCAAAAAAACTTATTCCTGATTGTATGGCTGGATCTCCATTATCCATGTCCAAAAATCTAATCTTCTCAATTTTTGTTCCTTCGTTGCTAATTCTGGTTACCTGTCCAAGTATTTCATTCACTGAAAAAATGCTGTCCAAACTATATACTTTAAATAAATCTACTCTTCCTAAGCCATCTGGACCTTCTTTGGCTAATGGAATTTTTTTCCAGTTCTTCTTTGTCTCTAAATCGTAGAAATAAATGGTATAAGTATTATCGTTAAAAAGATAAATAGAGTTGAGAGATGGAACAAAACCCACGTGTTTAGAATCTCGTCGAGTTAAAGAATCCAACTCAAAAATATAATATTCCTCAAGCTCAATCTGCACTGCCAAATCTTGCTGTTTAGAATTACACGAGAAAGCTACAATTAATAGTGCAAATAGATACTTCTTCATACCTGGTTAAAGAATTAGATTAGAGTTTAAAAAAGGGCCAGTTGAACTTGGCCCTAGAAATTTATAAAAGTTACGCTTCCCCTGGCGGTAGCTTACATTTCCCTAAAGATCCATTTTCCTCATCAAGTAATTTTTCACAAGCCATATCTAATGTAACACTACCATCCTCATTTTCCTCCGCGTTCAAATTACAAAAACCATTATTTTGTGGTTGTGACGTGCTTATTGTGCATGAGGCATCTGTTGAGTGAGGCAAAATCATTCCAGAGAAAATAACTATCCCTGTTGCTAAAAGATAAATTATTCGTTTTTTCATAAAACATAAAGTTAATGGCTCATTGCAATACGCTGGTAGAGCTTTTACCAATTCAATTATCCGGAAAAGAATGGATAATTATAATAAAAAAAAAAATCAACCTACAAAATTAATTAGATTTTTTTTAAGGCTCTATATGATTTGTAGTGGGTAATATACAACTAACCTAGCAATAGATTAATTTTGCTAGATGAACAGTACGCAGATTTTCGAGATGGCTTTGGGGTTGGAAAAGCCTTGGTTTATTGCAAAGATTGATATGGTTAAGCCAGAGTCTGGCGGTCAGGGACAACTTGATATCTACCTTGATTTTGAAAAGGGATTTAAGTTTCCTGGGGGTAAAACCCATGATACGGTGGAGCGTACCTGGCAGCATCTCAACTTTTTCCAGCATACTTGTTTCCTTCATGCCAGAGTGCCGCAAGTTCAGACATCAGAGGGAAGCACCCGAATGGTCAACGTGTCCTGGGCTCGTCCAGGAAGTGGGTTTACGTTGTTGTTTGAAGCATTCAGTATGCTACTGATTGAGTCAGAAATGCCTGTAAGTAAAGCGGCAGATATTATGGATGTGTATCCTCAACGCTTATGGAATGTGTTCTCCTACTGGATTGGAAAAGCTCACCAAAACGATTGCCAGTCTGAGACCACGGTTTTGGGAATTGACGAGACCTCCTCAAAAAAAGGCCATAGCTACGTGACAGTAGCAGTAGACATGGATGAAAGAAGAGTGATCTACGCTGTCCCGGGAAAGGGAGCGGACACGATAGATGCTATTGCCGGACATCTTGAATCGAAAGGATGCAGGCGGGAACAGATCAAATAAACGTGTATAGACATGTCGCCTGCGTTCATCTCAGGCATCTTGCATAACTTCAAGAAGGCATCGGTGACATTCGATAAATTCCATGTGGTCAAGATTATCAATGAAGCCATGGATAAGGTGAGAAAGCTGGAAAGGAATGAGTTTGCGATGCTTAAAGGATACAAATACACCTTTTTGAAAAACGATAACAAGCTCAGTGAACAAGCCAAGGAAGCAAAATATGATATCCTGACTCTATTGCCTAACATAGCCAATGCGTACAGGCTCAAAGAGCTCTTTGCCGAATTCTGGACATTCAAAACCAAAGAGGAAGCGGGAGCATACTTGTCCTATTGGTGCGATTTAGTAGAGGAATCGAAAATCTTCCCCTTCATCAAAGCGGCAAAAACACTGAAAGCACATTGGTTCGGAATCGTCAACTACTCGGAAACAAACCTAAACAACGGAATCTTGGAAGGCATCAACTCTAAAATACAACTAGCCAAAAAAAGAGCAAGAGGGTACCGAAATATCAAGAACTTTATCAATATGATTTACTTCATTGCTGGTAAACTCAAATTCGACTACCCACTATATTCCACCTAGAGCCTTTTTTAATCTATTTTCATATAAAAACTTTTATCGAAGTCATAGAATTGTCTTTCACTAAGCAAGCATCAAAAGTGTAATCGCCGAAAAAAGTAAGGCAGGCGTTGAGAGTTGGAGTTCCATAGTCGAAAGTTAATAGATTTAAGATGCCTCTATTTCCTGAAAATGAAAAAAGCCTGCTCTTCTCAGAACAGGCAATTACAAATTATAGCATTTTCAATTTTAAATTTCTAAGCCACTTCTCCTAGCACAACCAATTTCTCCATTGTAGGAGCTTTTGATCCGCCTTTAGGTTCTATTGTGATGGCAAATGCTCCAGCTTGGGCTACAGCTTCCATTTGCTGCAACGTCAGTTTTTCACCCGAATTCACCAAACCAATTCCTACTGGCCCATTGTCTCCAATAGCCCACAATTGATAATCAAACTCATCACTCAAGTTATTCAAGTTATTGGAAGCCACGTAAACTTTACTTGCATTCTGATCCCATAGCACATCGACTTTTGCATCCTTTTGCATATCAAAACCTTCGCCTCTCATCTCCACTCGCTTAAAGTTTCCGGCTACAAATTCATTTAGCTGGGCATCTTTTTCATCGTACGCTTGATTTACCTGATTCAGGTTATCAGCCAATACACTTTGATCTTGAAGCAAGGCAGTAAACTGATTGTTTCTCTCCTCATATTTCCCAGCATAATAAAATGCTGCTCCCGAGGCTACAATTGCCGCGATAGACGCTGCGATTGCAAATGGCTTCCAAGGACTACTTATCGGCACTACTTTAGCCTCAGCTGGTATAGCTGTAGGCTTAGGAGCCTCTTTTAGAATGAAGTCACTTTCTAAGGTAGAGAAAATCTTCTCCTTCACTTCCTGAGATGGCGCTACACCAGTCATATTATCAAAGGCGAACATAGTCTCCTGCAGATCATCCAACTCCTGCTGGATTTCAGGATAACGCTTGGCAAAGTCTATGACTTCCTCGCGCTCCCTCTCTGTAAGCTCTCCGAGAAGGAAAAGCTCCAGTTTACCTGACGATATGTATGATTGAATATCCACTAGATTCTTGCTACATTTTTTTTCAACACTTGTATGGCCGCTCTCACCCTAGACTTGACGGTACCAAGAGGAATATCGAATTCCTCCGATACCTCAGAATGCGTATATCCTTTGAAGTAGATATACTCTACAATGAACTTTTGATCTTCGTTAAGTTCGATCATCAGTTCCTTCACTCCGATACCGTCTATATGCTCTTGGGTGCCTGATTGGCTCTCCATTCCATATACGAAGTCATCTATTGTGTTGGTCTTACCGGATTGTGAAATTTCTTTGGAGCGAAGTTTATCAATGGCTGAATTACGACAGATATTGGCCATCCATGTATATAAACGGCCTTTTGACTCATCGTAACGATCTATTTTTTTAGTGATTTTAACAAAGGCATCGTGAAAAACCTCCTCTGCTATATCCTTGTCAAATACGATTCTCGAGATCACCGCATAGAGAGCTCTGGAGTATTTGTCGTACAAATACTCAGTGGTCTTTCTGTCTTTTGCCCTTAGTCCGGCGATGATTTGTTCTTCCTGCAAAAATCGGTGGTTTGAAAAATTCTTCCTTAAAAGTAAAACACAAGACCAATTGTTTTAGGTCTTGTGTCTTTTATTTTCAAAATATTTATATCAAAGGTGGATCACCTCGTCATAAGCAGCGGCCGCAGCCTCCATAATCGCTTCTGACATGGTTGGGTGAGGATGCACGGTTTTGATTATTTCATGACCAGTGGTTTCCAGCTTGCGGATAGCCACGATCTCAGCGATCATCTCAGTCACATTCGCTCCTATCATATGTGCACCTAGCAATTCTCCGTATTTCTTGTCAAATACCAGTTTCACAAAACCGTCTTTTGCGCCAGCAGCAGATGCTTTTCCTGATGCAGAGAATGGGAACTTACCGATTCTCAACTCATAGCCTGCTTCCTTAGCTTTTGCTTCTGTCATACCCACAGAGGCAATCTCAGGAGAGCAATAGGTACAGCCTGGAATATTTCCATAATCCAAAGGATCTGGATTCTTACCAGCGATTTTCTCCACACAGATAATTCCTTCAGCAGAAGCTACGTGAGCCAAAGCTGGACCAGGAATCACATCACCGATAGCATAATAGCCTGGCATGTTTGTCTTGTAGAACTCGTCAACTTTGATTTTGCCTTTATCTACTAAGATTCCAACGTCTTCCAATCCTACATTCTCCAAGTTTGAAACAACACCAGCAGCAGAAAGCACGATATCACATGTTAAAGTCTCTTCACCTTTGGCAGTTTTCACAGTCACTTTGCATCCTGTTCCTTTGGTATCTACCGCAGTCACTTCCGAAGAAGTCATGATAGTCATACCTGCTTTTTTGTAGAGTTTCTCCAAAGTCTTGGAAACTTCAGCGTCCTCCACCGGTACGATTCTATCCAAAAATTCTACGATAGTCACTTCTGTCCCCATGGTAGCATAGAAATAGGCGAACTCGATTCCGATTGCTCCAGAACCTACAACCACCATTTTCTTAGGCATTTTATCCAAAGTCATCGCATCACGGTAACCGATGATTTTCTTCTTATCGATCTTCATAGAAGGAAGTTCACGAGATCTAGCGCCCGTTGCGATAATTACATTATCGGCAGCATAGACGGTTTTCTTTCCCTCAGCATCTTCAACTTCTACTTTTTTACCTGGCTGGATTTTGCCCCAACCTTTGATCACTTCGATCTTATTTTTCTTCATTAGGAAGGTAACCCCCTTACTCATTCCGTCAGCAACGCCACGGCTTCTTTTGACGATGCCGGTAAAATCAGCGCTAGCATCCTTAACGGTAATGCCGTAGTCCGCTGCATGATTGATGTACTCAAAAACCTGAGCACTTTTCAATAAAGCTTTGGTGGGAATACAACCCCAGTTAAGACAAATACCACCCAATTCCGCAGCTTCTACTACGGCAGTCTTTAGGCCGAGTTGGGAAGCGCGAATAGCAGCTACATAGCCACCTGGTCCACTGCCCACCACGATCACGTCAAATTTGGTCGAAGACATATCTATTACTTGTTATTTAGAACGAATTGATTAACGCAAAAATAGGCGTTTTGACTTCAGAAAAAAATTTGGTTTCAATCACTATTTCAGGTTAAAAACCTGATTTCGGCAATCAGAGCATATGATTTCCAATCAATATTTTACCAGCTTATAGTTATGTCAAATTATATTTTATATAAGTCATATTTAACCAATGATTAACTAAGCACGGGATCTAAAGACAAGTGAAATCAATTTTAGAATCAAAAGTTTTGGGTTTTTTTCTATTTTTGGCCAAACAAAATTTTAAACTCCATGGGATTACTTTCAGGAAAAACGGCATTGATCACCGGCGCATCTAAAGGCATCGGAAGAGCAATTGCCATCAGATATGCACAAGAGGGCGCAAATGTCGCTTTTACTTTTTTATCAAGTGTAGAAAAAGGCCAAGCGCTAGAAGCTGAATTGGCAGAATTTGGCATCAAAGCCAAGGGCTATAGATCTGACGCTTCGGACTTCAAAGCCGCAGAAGAATTAGTGAATGCTGTGGTAGCGGAATTTGGTGGATTGGATGTTTTGATCAATAATGCCGGTATCACCCGCGACAACCTATTGATGAGAATGACCGAGGAAGCTTGGGACGAAGTGATCGGGATCAACCTAAAATCCTGCTTCAATACCGTAAAAGCTGTGAACAGAACTATGATGAAAGCTAAGTCAGGCTCCATTATCAACATCACTTCTGTAGTGGGTGTGAAAGGCAATGCCGGCCAGGCAAACTACGCTGCTTCCAAAGCAGGTATCATCGGTTTCACAAAGTCTGTAGCACTGGAGCTTGGCTCTAGAAACATCAGATGTAATGCTGTAGCACCGGGATTTATCGAAACTGAGATGACTGCTGTGCTCGATGAAAAAACTGTACAAGGCTGGAGAGACGGAATTCCTATGAAGCGCGGTGGCCGACCAGAAGAAGTGGCTGATGCCTGCGTATTCCTAGGATCTGAGATGAGTAGCTATATCTCAGGACAAGTGCTTCAGGTCAATGGTGCGATGCACACCTAAGTGAATTAAGATTTTTGATATACGATTTACGAGCGGCTGGAGAGATTCAGCCGTTTTTTTTTATTAATTGGTTAATTTTCATTAATCCTTAGTTTTAAATTTTTCCGTCCTTTCTAAAACAACTAAATTATAGGACAACTTTTCCCAAAAACTATGAAACAGATTTTAAGGTTAGCTTTTTTTTCATCAATAATACTGAGTGCTTGTACTCACCAGAAACCTCAAGATGAATCTCAACTTAGGCACTTTAATCTTATGCCTATCGATTCGATTCAAATACCCTTTTTGGGCAACCCCAATTTACAGGACATTTCACCTTCAAATGAAAAAATTCTTTTCATAGAAAGTGGTCCAAATGATGAAGAAATTTTCATCACAAATTTTAATGGAGAAATCCTTAATTCCTTCGTAACAAATGGAAACACAATTGTCGGACATCTCAGGCGCATTGCTCCTTTACATTTTGATGAAGATGGAAATTCATTTCTATCTTTTGGCTCACCACAAATTAAAAGAGTGTCTCTAGATGGCAAAACAGTGGAAATCATTTTGACAGGTATTCCTCCTTACTATTCCAGTTCTCCATCTCCTACCAATGAGATAATCGTAAGAGACAATAAAATATTCTACAACAGTCGATCGGAGGACGAGAACTATAACCGTTACCAAAAAGAGTACTTAAAAAACTTGAAGTTGATTGGGTATTTGGATTTAGATAAGAAAGAAACCACAACATTTCTACCCTTCCCTGAAGAAAGCATCTACCAAAACGGTTTAATCTTCCCTCATTCCTCCTGGGTATCTCATTTTATTTTTCCCCAAAATCAATTGCTTGTCGCTTTTGAAGGAGAACCAGCACTTTACGTTTTTGATGGAAAAGAGCCATTCTCTTTTCGTCAAAAAATTGATTTAAACCTAGGCGATTTTCGGGCATATAAAGGACATTCAGAAGGTGAAGAAGGAATAGATTTTATGGAAGCGATGATAACTTTGGGAAATATTCAAAGCATCAAAAAATTGGGGGAATATGTTTTGATTGGATATAAACGCGGGTTCACGAATGATCAGTTGAGAATTTGGGAAACTGCCTCCACACCTATAGAGAGGAGAGAATTGATCACTAAATTTGAGAAGGAGAACCCCAAAAGATTCCTTCTATTAAATGAAGACTTGGAGTTTTTAGACGATTTTCCTAATCCCCAATTTTTAAATATTTCAAGTCTAATGGCTAGAGAGGGTTATTTATGGGGATCAAAATATAATCCTAACATTGAGGAGGATTGCTTCACCATATATAAATTGGAAATTCAAGAAAAATAAGAAATTCCCAAAACTTCATTTCCCAAATCTGCTCAAATCAATCGTATAAAACTGGTATGCATCTTCTGACTTTTGCTCGGGTTTATTGATGAAAAGACCTTCCGAAGTAAGGAACCAGTTCTCAACTTCGATCTCTGTTTCGAAGTCAAAAAAGTACTCACCTTTTGGCTCCCATTCTCCCGAGTAGATACTCAAAACATAGTGCTTGGTTCTTTCGAATGTAGATTCACTTGCTCCTGATTCCTCTATTTTAGAACATCGAATGATTAGATCTCTTTGTTCATCATAAAGTAGAAACAATTGCTTCGAAGCATTTTTTGGCTGAGTCCAATTCGTAAACATCTCTCCTATTGGCTCACGTTCACTTGGCAGATATTTTAATTCAACGGATGAAAATGGCTTTATCACTCGCTCCAAATTAACCCCATCCAACACATACACATCATCTGAGTATGGCCAAGCCAAATAATATAGTTCTCTTTTGGAATCGTAAATTCCGAAGAGCAATGTTGATGTCAAGTCATTTTTAAACCCCTCATAACCTTCAGGCATAGAAAAATTACTTGTTATAATCTCTCCGGTTTCCAAATTAATATGTGTTATCCATTCTTTAAAGTCCAGTGGAAACTCTGACCTCATTTCACCCGCTGCCACTGGTTTCTTTGTTTTTATAGTCTTGCTTGGATTATTACCCAATTGTAGAGTATGATTCTCAAATTGAATAATCTTAAGTATCGGAAGTATGGATACAACATTTAGGAATTTTGCATTGCCCCTAAAATCACTGTACGATTTATGAAGAGCAATTTGCTTTGCTTCAGCATTATATTCGCCGATTTCGCCAATTTGGTTCATTAAAATAACCAGATCCTTTGAAGGTATAATATTTACAAAATTGCCTCCCTTCATAGATTCTGGCCCTTCTGTAGGGATCTCTATTCTATCAACTTCCTTTCCAGTAATTGGGCTTACAAAAACAATAGCCAAACCTTCGAACTTACTTGCTGCTTTGGTGTATACAATATGCTCTCCATTACTACCTCCAACCACACGTATATTATTAAAATACCTAGTCGTCGAATCCTTTTCCAAGCTAAAATCCTCCAAAAGTAATTCTTCAAGCTTGCCTTGGTAGATTTCATTATTGTCCTTTTCAGTGCAGGAAAAAATTATTAAGGTCAAAAATAGTACGCTCAAGTTTTTCATTTACGAGATTTTACAAGGACAACTAAAACTAAAGAAAAAAAAACTCAACTTTCTCTCGTCAAAGACAGCCTTATCCAGAATAAGCCGCTGACCAGATTAACAATCTTATTTTACAGCGCAATGCTAAACATGTATTGGGAAAGAATGGAATTGAGTTGGTTTCATCATATTGGAAATGATAGAAAAATCAAACTCGAAAAAAAATTGTACTATTCTTGGAACACCAAGTAAGGTAGACAATTATTAAGTAAAGATCCTAAGACAAATTTTTTATTACAGTTAATTGATTTTTGGCATTTTTATTGGTATTAAATGCAAATTACTATTCATAAGTTTTGATTTCACCCTAATTAAAGCTTGTGAATTCTAAAAAACAATATGTTTTTACCAACACCCAACCCTAAAAAAATATGAAAAAATCAATGCGCACAAAGCTAGGCATGATGACTCTAGCTGGATCAGTTTTAATGGCTTCTTGTGTACCCACTATGGAGGAGCCCTCACAAATTCTACAAGTTACAGAGTCCAAAGTACTGGTTAACCCCACTTCTTCTACAGACCTAAATGCTAGAAAATCAGTAGAAAAAAATTATTTCGAACGGTTTGCAAATCAATTGGCTCAAGTAGATGAAAACGGAGATCCAACTTTTGATTTCCCAGCTTATCTCCCTGGTACGGGAACCGGCAATTCTAGCCATATGGGTAAAGCTTCTACTTTCATAAACCAGTTTGCATCATTTGGAGAGTACGGTTTAGGAACTGTAGGTGCTCCTGTTACTCAATTTTATTCTGCACAATTAGAATCTTTAGGCATTATTGTAGATAATGCTGATGTAAGTTCTGTGACTACAGATGGAAAAGGAAATTCGGTATGGTTTAAAAACATACAAAACAAGGTTTCTTTCTCTGAAGAAAGAAGCAATTTTGAAGCTGAGGTGGAAATAGTAGGTGGAACTGGGAAGTTTGAAAACGCTACTGGAACTGCAACTGTCAGCGGGTACTTCAACCCAAGTAACGGTCAAGGCATGAGCACAATACAAGGCCGGATAGAATATTAATCACAAAGCAGTAATAACTAAAATGCCCCCAATAGCTTGACGCTTATTAGGGGCATTTTTTATTTAATACTAAGAATAGATTTTGAAAAAAGTCTCTGTTCATGTAGGCAACTCTGTTTGGCAAACAGCTCAAAAGAAAAAGCCTCGAATTAAAATCCGAGGCTCTTGAAAACCTTTAAGTGCGTTTGTGAGCTACGAAGTAGCGAACAATCTCCTCGAAGGAATTATTCTGAAGGTCAAATCAACGGTCTGAACTCAAGGCCTACGAGGAGATTCCTACTCCTTCGTCGTCGGAATGACACCTCAAAGGTCAATAGTATTACTTGTCACTTCCCAAGAAAGGGTATTTGTAATCCTCTGGAGAAACGAAGGTTTCTTTGATTGTACGTGGAGAAACCCAACGTAGCAAGTTGATCATAGAACCAGCTTTGTCATTTGTCCCTGAAGCTCTAGCTCCACCGAATGGCTGCTGGCCTACAACTGCGCCTGTTGGCTTATCATTGATATAGAAGTTACCCGCAGCATTTTTAAGTTTAATAGTTGCCAATTCTACAGCATAGCGATCTTGAGAGAATATCGCTCCAGTCAAAGCATACGGAGATGTTTGATCTACCAATTCCAGTGCCTCTTCGAATCGCTCTGAATCATACACATATATTGTCAGGACCGGACCGAAAATCTCTTCACACATGGTAGTGTACATCGGATCTTGGGTCACGATTACTGTTGGCTCGATGAAGTAGCCTTTCGACTTATCATAATTACCTCCAGCGATAATTTCCACCGCAGGATTTGCTTTCGCATTGTCTATGTACTTGGCGATTTTATCAAAAGATTTCTCGTCAATCACCGCATTGATGAAATTGGTGAAATCTTCCGTTCCGCCCATTTTCATATCAGCGAGATCAGCGACTAAACCTTCCTTTACTTCATCCCAAATGTTGGAAGGGATATAAGCACGAGAAGCAGCAGAGCATTTTTGCCCTTGGAACTCAAAAGCTCCACGGGAAAGTCCTACCGCTACAGCTTTAGGAATGGCAGATTTGTGAGCGATCACGAAGTCTTTTCCACCTGTCTCACCGACGATTCTCGGATAAGATTTGTACTGATGAATGTTCGTTCCTATAGTTTTCCAGATATGCTGAAAAACTCCAGTAGAACCTGTAAAGTGAATTCCAGCGAAATCTCTATGCTTGAATATCACGTCTCCTGCCGTTGGGCCGTCTACGTAAATCAAGTTGATCACACCAGCTGGTACGCCAGCTTCCTTAAACACTTGCATCAGCACATTTGCAGAATAAATCTGCGTGTAGGCTGGCTTCCACACGATGGTATTTCCCATCATCGCAGCAGAAGTAGGAAGGTTACCTGCGATCGCCGTAAAGTTGAACGGAGTCAAAGCGAACACAAATCCTTCAAGTGGTCTCTGCTCCAATCTATTCCAAACGCCGTTCCCCGAAACCGGAGGCTGTTGGGCATAGATTTCAGTCATGTATTGCACATTAAAGCGCAAGAAATCGATGAACTCACATGCCGCATCTATCTCTGCCTGCATCGCATTTTTGGACTGCCCAAGCATGGTTGCCGCATTGATTTTGGCACGATATGGACCTGCCAAAAGATCAGCTGCTTTCAAGAAAATCGCTGCTCTTTGCTCCCAACCTAAGTTTTCCCAAGCTTCTTTCGCGCCCATAGCAGCATCGATCGCTTGCTCTACATGAGAAGCATCACCTTCGTGGAAATGACCCAGCACATGCTGATGATCGTGTGGAGGAGACATGTTATGTGTATTGCCAGTTCTGACTTCGTCCGAACCAATATACATCGGCACGTCAACTTGCTGAGATCTAGCTTCCTTGAGCGCTGCTTGCAATTCTTTTCTCTCGGAGCTTCCGGGAGCGTAAGCTTTCACCGGCTCATTTACCGGAGCTGGGACATTAAAAAAACCTTTGAGCATAATATCTGGGGTTATGATTTTCTGTATTGGCCAAAGATAACCAGAAGGTTTTATTGGCAGGTGAATATGAAGTAAAAGAACCCTAAAGTATGTCTTCTAGTTCTCTCAAATGTGAAATAGTATAAGTCGGTGTCATTTCAATTGCTTTTTCGAGCGGATTAAAAAAGACCTGATCGATGCCAGCTCCGTGCGCGCCCTGAATGTCAGAGATAGGATTATCCCCTATCATCAAGCTATATTCCTTGCTTGCACCTGCTTGCTCCATAGCATACTGAAATATCCTCGGGTCAGGTTTTTTATGGCCTGTGGTCTCTGAGGTCACGACTAACTCAAAGTAATCGCTCAATCCAGAAGAAGACATTTTCCTTGCCTGACTTTCATCAAATCCATTTGTAATCACATAGAGTTTATACTTTGGCTTGAGGTAATCCAATATCTCAATGGTATGTGGAAAAAGATGTAGTTTGCTTGAAGTTCGGTGCATAAAATCTCCTTCGAATTCCTCAGGAATTACTGCATCAACTATTCCTGCATGGGCAAATATCCTTGGAAACCGAGTTGCCCGAAGTTCATCTTTGTGCATTTCACCTTTGTCATAAGCAGACCAAAGCTTGAAATTCACTGCATAAAAAGAGTCTATAAAGTGCTGAGAGGATAAAACTCCGAGCTCTTCAAGCTTATAATGAAGGAAAAGTTCGGATAGGGATTCTTGGACATTTCGATCGTAATCCCAAAGTGTGTGATCAAGATCGAAGAAAAGGTGTTGGTAAGTTTTCAAGGGAAATTAACGTCGGTACTGATTGTTCTGAATTTTATTGATCGCAAGTTCGCGATTGGATTTTAGAATTTCGAAAGTGACCTGATCTTTGATAAGACTTGGGTCTTTTTGGATAAACTTAAAAATCTGCTGGATGATCTCAAGATATTCCTCTAAGATGTAGTAAAACACCCATTGATCCACCCGTCTACTACCCAGTAAACCCGCATTTTTAAGGTAAATCAAGTGTCTGCTGGTTTTTGTCTGGGTAAAATCAAGTATCAACTCAAAGTCAGAAATCGACAACTCTTTATTCAGCATGAGCAAATGAAAAATACGCACACGAGGTTCCTCCGACAACGCTTTGAAGATTCTAAGTCCGTAGTTTAAACTGATATTTTTTAGCCGCATTAGTAAGTTTTAACGGAGTTTATGAGGGTAAAATAAAAAATCATCCGAAATTAGGGTAATATCGCATCAGAAATAATCTTATCCGCAGTTCTGTAAAGACCTTTAATTTGTGAAGAATTCATTACTCCTTAGCGCCTCGTTCCTTTTCATAATAGGAATATTTTTTAACTCTCTTGAAGTGAAAGCTCAAGATGTGCAAGAAAAAAAAGTAATCCAACTTTCTGGGATTATCCTTAATGCAGACAGCACTGATGCTGTGGCTGGGGTAAATATTTACGTTCCCACGAAAGGGCGGGGCACTAGTTCTGGGCGATTTGGATATTTCTCCATGCCTATCCTTGAAGGAGATTCCGTTGTTTTCAGCTTTATAGGCTTGAAAAGACAAACGTTCAAGATACCTGATACAGTTGAAAGTGACAGAATTAGCCTAATCCTTACCATGCAAGTGGATGAAATTGCTTTGGCAGAAATCGAAGTAATGCCTTATCCAACTGAAGAGGAATTCAAGCGGGCAGTAATTGCGCTGAATGTAACCGATCCAATGTCAGTCTCAAGTGCTAACATGAGCCCTGAGATGCTTCTTCGCTGGGCTGAATCTATGCCAGCCTCTGGCAATGAAAACTTCCGATATTTCCAACAAGGGCAAGCCATCCAAAACCAGGATCTCTACGGCCCAAGAACACTTAGACTCCTAGATCCATTCGCATGGGGACAGTTTATTCGGTCTATCAAGCGGGGTGATTTGAAGAAGAAGGATTAGGTTTGGCTAGCTAATAAAAAAACTCCCGCAAGGGCGCAATTTTAAATTCTGTTTAGGACCTCTTAGAATCAAACTCGAACTTCTTCATGACACGTGATTTCAATGATCCGTTAAGCCATTTACCACTCTTTTTATCCCATCAGTGAGTTTATCTTCATTGAAATTAATCAGCATCCCCAATCTCATTCCTGTCAATTTAAGATAAGTTCGAAGTTGCTTTGGGTGTACTGGAAGTAACTTTTCAACTGATTTCAACTCAATTATCACTTTGCCATTAACTATAATATCGGCACGAAATCCGTGATCCAACTTCATATCATTCCAAATCACAGGAATCCCCACTTCAGTCTGAACATCTAGTCCTCTAGATCTAAGCTCATATACAAACACTGCCTGATAAACGGACTCTAGCAATCCGGGGCCTAGCCTTTTATAAATCAAAAAGGTGATATCTACAATAATCTTCGAAATCTCGTTCTCATGCATAATCAGAACAGTTTAAACTAAATCAAGGCAAAAAACTGCGCCTTTGCGCCTTCGCGGGAGACACAATATCCATCGCATCTCCGCGTGAAATAAATCTTAATTTTTTACTAATCGATCTCAGGCAGCACCCACTCCTCCAACACACTCGGTAGACGCATCATTTCCTCGATCGCCGCAACTGTTCTTGGCGCGTCTCCTGAGAGATTCACAGCACCTTCTTCGGTGATCAAAATATCATCCTCAATTCGCACGGCAATTCCCCACCATTTTTCATCACAATCTGATCCAATTGGAATATATATCCCTGGCTCAATCGTGAAAACCATTCCTACTTGTATTGGATTGCGAGTTCCTCTATCATGTACATCCAATCCTATATGATGGCTTGTGCCATGTGGGAAATACTGATGTCCCTCTCCTTTTTTGATAATTCCCAGTTTGGCAAGTCCATCATTTATTATCTGACGACCAGCAGCATCTATCTCCTGGAAAGTTGTCCCTGGTTTTGAAATGGCAATTCCAGCTTCCTGAGCTTGATAGACTAGATCATAGATCGCCTTTTCTTCTTCATTGAATTTACCATTGATGGGAATAGTACGGGTCACATCAGCAGTGTACCCTCTCCATTCGGCCCCCAAGTCCATCAGCAATAACCGATCACTCAAATCCCGCTTGTCATTCTCTATATAATGCAAAATACAACCATTGTTTCCACCACCTACTATGGATGGATAGCCTAATTCCTCTGCTCCATAGCGCTTGTAGATAAACTCATGCACTCCTTGTATTTCTCTCTCTGTCATCCCAACTTTTGCCGCTTTCATCACTTCTACCTGACCTACTGCAGAGATCTTCACCGCTTTTCTCAGCAAAGTGATTTCTTCTGGAGTCTTAATCTCACGTAAAACCCCCATCATTTCTCCAAGTGAAGATATATCCAGTTTTTGTTCTGGAATTTCCTCCTTCACAACCATTCTCTTTTCTGGTGATGCTGCATTCATAAAAGAACTTATCAGAGGGTCTTCCATCATATCAGGATATTGACGCTCATACCTTTTCAACATTTGTACAACTCGATCAGAGGATTTCAAATCTGAATTTTTGATCATTTCATACACTTGCGCACTTACTTCATTGAGTGCATCTGGGTAGGCTGTTGCAGTTTTGAATTCATTCACCATCTGAATCAACGGCTCATTTGAGCTACTTCCCTCAATGTCTTCTGAAAGGCTAAACGTCAGAATTTTATCGAAATCCTTAAGATTAATGCCTGATTTAGCCGCAAAATCAGAATTGAGTAAGGCTTCCTGAAAACCTAAATTGGCCGCCATTCCTTCTGTACCTAATCTTTTACCATTCCACATTTCGGCCCGTGGATCTCTGTTTTGGACAAAAATCAGTTCATCAGCTAAACCACCATTAACTTCTCGCTTTTCACTAAAAATGACCAGCACAGCATTTGGCTCGCGAAATCCTGTAAGGTAGAAAAAATCTGTGTTCGGATGATAGATGAAATCGACGTCATTGGTTCGATTTTTCACAGGATTATTGAAAAATACAGCAGCAGAATTGGCTGGCATCAGCTTTCTCAATTCGGCTCTTCTTCCGCTATGCCATTCAGAAGAAAGTCCATCTTCAAAATAAGACTGAGCAAATGTGCTCATTGAAAACATCACCAATAACAAAGTCCAGATTGTCTTTTTCATAAAATTAACTTTAGGTCAACAAATCTAATGTCTATTCTTTTGACCATTTAACAAAGTCTTAATCCACAGGTAGCGGCATATCCTTATATTTGGGCTGAAAAATCTATCAGAATAATGAAGAGAACTGGAATAATAACCTTGCTTTTTTTGCTGACCTTCGGAAACCTTTTTGCGCAAAAGAACGAAGACAAGCCAAAATTAATCGTCGGAATTGTAGTCGATCAAATGCGTCATGAGTACCTGAACAAGTTTTATGACCGCTATACAGATGGTGGGTTTAAGCGCTTGATGAATGAGGGTTTTGTGATGAAAAACGGTCATTACAACTATATCCCTACTTATACGGGACCTGGACATGCGTCTGTTTATACAGGCACTACCCCAGCCACACATGGAATTATTGGAAATGATTGGTATGTGCGAAAATTGAATGGTTCGGTATACTGCGCAGAAGACAGTACAGTGACCAACGTAGGCGGGACAGTTAACTCTGGTCAAATCAGCCCAAGAAATCTTCTTACTACAACGATCACAGATGAGCTTAAAATGTCTAACAATCAGAGATCTAAAGTAGTTGGAGTAGCTATTAAAGATAGAGGCGCTGCTTTACCTGCTGGTCACCTAGGAGATGCCTATTGGTATGATGGAGATAATGGAGAGTTCATGACTTCTACCTATTACTACGAATCTCTACCTGATTGGGCAAAGGAATTCAATGCTAAAAAACTAGCTGCATCCTATCTAAACCAAACTTGGGAAACACTTTATCCAATAAGCTCATACATTCAAAGCATCGACGACAACAATGACTTTGAAGCTCCTTTCTCCGGAAAGGACACACCAACTTTCCCTTATGACCTTGCCAAATTGCAAGAGACTAATGGCGGATTCGGAATGATTTCTTCCACTCCTTTTGGCAATACACTGACTTTAGATTTTGCGCTAGCAGCTATAGAAGGTGAGCACTTAGGTGAAAATGGAGAGACGGACTTTCTCGCACTTAGCTTCTCCTCCACGGATTACGTTGGTCACAGATTTGGACCAACTTCCAAAGAACTTGAGGACACGTACCTTAGACTAGATCAGGATTTCAAAAGATTGCTTGATTTCCTAGACAACAAATATGGCAAGGATGAGTACTTGGTGTTTTTATCTGCCGATCACGCTGTAGCAGATATTGCTACATATATGGAAAGTCAAAATGTACCGGCTGGTAATGTGAACATGAGCTATATCACTGGTCAACTGAAAGGCTATACTTCTCAGAAATATGGCGAAGGCGACTGGATAGAAAATGTATCAAACGGTCAAATTTTCATCAACGAAAAACTAGTTACTGAAAAAGGTGTAGATCTAGTTTCACTAGAAAATGATCTTGCACATTTCTTACTGAAATTCAATGGAATAAAAGAAGCCTATACTGCAACTTCTATGCGAAACACCGCTTTCACTCAAGGCAGTGCTCACTTATTACAGATGGGCTACAATCAAAAAGCTTCTGGAAATGTCTTAATTATCCTGGAGCCAAACTGGCTAAGTGGCGGATCTCGTGGCACTTCTCACGGTACAGGCTTTACTTATGACACCAATGTTCCAATTGTATTCTTCGGATGGCACGTGCCTCAAGGCTCTAGCTCAAGGTATGCTACTATCACTGACATAGCACCAACGGTATCCATGATGCTTGACATTAAACTGCCTAGCGGAGCTACTGGCCAGCCAATTTTGGAGATTACTGATAAGAAGTAAGTATCCTGATCCTACTAACAAAAAGCCTCGATCTTCACAGATCGAGGCTTTTGTGCTTTCGCTTATTCACTTTTTCTTTTGACTAACACAGCTTTTATCTCATTTATGACTGCTTCTATTTCCAATCAATAGGAAGTAACTAGTACACACCTTCCCTTCGATAACGCCGCAAATCGTAATTCATATATGCTACTCCGTCCAACTCATTGGATACTTTTCATCCACGTACTCAAGCGCGTCAGTCGTAATTTGAAGTGACTTGAAGGTATCCAACATGACTGCATACTCATCCGTTGCTTTGGCACCAATAGACTTCTCTACCGTCCCAGGATGCGGACCATGCGGCAAGCCTCCCATGTGAAGCGTAAACGAACCTCGATCTATCCCTTTTCTGCTCATAAATTCTCCTTCAGCATAGTATAAGACCTCATCCGAATCAATATTGGAATGATTATATGGAGCGGGGATAGAAAGCGGGTGGTAGTCAAAGAGCCTCGGAACAAATGAACAAATCACAAATCCCCAAGCCTGGAAGGTCTGATGAACTGGCGGTGGCTGATGAATCCTACCTGTAATCGGCTCAAAATCATAAATTGAAAGTGCATAAGGGTATAAGTACCCATCCCAACCTACAATATCCAGCGGGCTATGGCCATAGGAATACTGATGTAACATTCCCTGTTTTTTGATCTGCACGAGGTAATCAGCCTTTTCTTTTTCTATGTGTAGCTCAGATGGCGGGCGAATATCCCGTTCACAATACGGCGAGTGCTCCAATAATTGCCCCACTTCATTTCTATAGCGTTTCACCGTCTCTATAGCTCCTACAGATTCTATTATCAGGAGCCTCAGTGGACCTTCTTCCTCAAATTCAAAACGGTAAATCGTCGTACGAGGTATCACGATATAGTCACCCTTATGAACTTCCAGTTTTCCAAATTGAGAATACATCACTCCCTCTCCATCGTGCACATAGATCAATTCATCACCATCAGCATTTTTGAAGTAATAATCCATCTTCCGCTTTTTGGGAGAGCAAATCCCCATCATCACATCAGAATTCATCATGAGATTTCTCCTTGCTGCCAGATAATCTTCCCCAGTGAATTCCACATTGGAAGTCTTCAAATGTGTCTGATTCAATCCATGTTCAGTGGCAGCCTTCCATGAAAATGGCTTAGGCGTACCTATGGACTTTACTTCGTTCGGATTATAGATATGATAAAGTGTGGAGTAGATACCAGAAAAACCTTTGGAACTCACCACCTCTTCCTTGTAAAGACTGCCATCGGGCTGACGGAACTGTGTGTGCCTTTTGGGCGGGATAGCTCCCATTCTGTGATAGTATGCCATTATTATTGGGTTTATTTCTTTGCTTAAATTTAAACATTCTATCAAAAGGACTTTGCCTATCTTAAAAAAATGAGACATAAAAAAACGGCGCTAGCCGTTTTTTTATGTCATTCTGATATGCCTGAATTAATTCTCCTCAAAGAACTCTTTCTTGATTGCATCTTCTGCTTCACCTGTTCGTTTTTGGATTCTGCCGAGCAGTTGATCTTCTTGACCTTCAACATATGTTAAATCATCATCAGTGAGATCTCCATATTTCTCCTTTATCTTTCCTTTCAAGATATTCCAGTTTCCTTTTAATTTTAAATTACTAGCCATAATAAATAGTGGTTTAAGTTTAAACATTAACTATCTAGTAGTTTGCAAAGCATATACCAAGTCGAACCAAAAATGAAGACATTTCTAGCAATTCCCTTACTCATCTTTTGCCTAAATCTTTGCTCAAAAGCTCAGGAAGCCCGATTAGTCTGGTCTGATGAGTTCAAAATTGATGGTCTACCTGATCCAGAAAAATGGACATACGATGTAGGTGACCATGGCTGGGGCAATGATGAATTGGAATATTATTCACAAAATGACCTTAAAAATGCCCGAATTGAAAATGGTAAACTAATCATTGAAGCACATGCTGATGCATCACACCCCAAAGGATATACTTCTGCACGATTACTAACAAGAGGAAAGGCAGCTTGGCAATATGGATACATAGAAGTCAACGCAAAATTACCACAAGGCCGAGGAACCTGGCCAGCGATCTGGATGCTGTCCGAAGAAAACCTCCACGGAGGTTGGCCGAAAAATGGTGAAATAGACATAATGGAGCACGTGGGATACGATCCCGGCAAAGTCCATGGAACAGTCATACGGAAGCCTTCAATCACACCGCGGGCACACAAAAAGGAGGCTTTAGACAAGTCCCAGATTTCAACTTGGAGTTCCATACCTATGCGATTGATTGGACTGAAGAAAAAATCGACTTCTTAATTGATGGAGTCATTTATTTCACATTTGAAAACACAGGAAATGACTACAAAGAGTGGCCATTTGATCAACCGTTCCATTTGATTCTAAACATCGCCGTCGGAGGTGGATGGGGAGGACTACAAGGCGTAGCCACAGACATTTGGCCTCAACGCATGGAGGTGGACTACGTTAGGGTATATGACAAAAAGCCCAATCAAAATTAAAAACAGATAACATTTCCATGTATACATTGCATTTGGTCGTGAACTTCCATGTTTAGTTTGAGGATTTCTTGGGAAGTAGAAAAGATATTATTAAAATGATAAAAATAAATAGACCCTAATACGACTTCCATGAATACCAACAAAGCGAGACGAAAGAAAATAACCGCACTTGTAATTATAGGGCTATTACTGCTTTTGTTTTATGGCAAAAACCTAACGGAACGTCAAGCCTTCAAAAACATAAGCAATACCTTCAAAGAAGTATACAATGACCGCTTGGTGGTAGAGGGCTATATCTTCAGGATTTCAGAGAATCTATTTAGGATTCAAAAGTTAGTCGACCATTGTAACATCAACTACGATTACTCCAAAGTGATTGAAGAAATCGCTGAACATGAAAAAAATATTACTGAAATAGTTAGAGCTTTTGAAAAGACAAACTTGACTGACCAAGAGGCAGAGTTTTTAGCCGATTTCAGTTCAATCATAGATAATGACCTTCAGATAAAAAACTACGCATTGCTTTACTCTGACTCCTCAGGCATTAATAATAGCCAAGTTATGCTGTATGATCAAAAAATCAGCATTGCTCAAAAAGATCTCGACAACTTGAGTAAAATACAGCTGGAAGAAGGCGAAAAATTAATCAACAAAGCCAATATCATCATTAATCGCTCCCAGATCTGGTCTCAATTTGAAGTGGCCTTGTTGATTATTCTAGCACTTTCATTGTACTTTATCCTATTCAGAAATAAGAAATCTTATTCTTAAATCAGACCTTTAATTTAGCTAGGTAAGCTGCATTTTTTTCAGCGGCTTCCATAGGGTTGGTTCCCACAAATCGCTCTTGTTCTACCACGAAATACTTCATTCCGTATTTCTTAGACTTCTTGATAATATCAGCATAGGCCATTTCGCCGGAACCTAGTAGTACGCCACGGTCATGTGCATTAGATCCAGCAGCTTCAGCATCCTTTACATGGCAAAGCTTGAATCTACCTGGGAATCTAGCTATATATTCCAGTGGATCGTATCCAGCCACAAATGCCCAATACATATCCAATTCAAAATCTACTAAGTCAGCATCTGTATTCTCCATCAAAATATCCTGAGGCAATTGCCCGTCTAGCATCTTGAAGGTGTAATCGTGATTATGGTAAGCAAACTTTACCCCGTGAGACTTCAATGTTTCACCAGCTGCGTTAAATTTATCTGCAACTTTTTTCCATTCATCCACAGATTTCTGCGCTCCGATGTACGGACAGATTAAGTATTTCATACCTACTGCCGCAGCTTGCTCTGCCTGTGCATCCAGATCTTTAAACACATTTGCATGAGATGAAATGAAATCAACTCCGATTTCACTCAATAAACTCTTGCATTCTGCTGGTTGCATCCCCCAAAGGATACCTTTTCCACCATCAAATCCTTCAAATTGCTTGTAACCAAACCCTGCAAGTTTGCGCATCGTTCCGGCAGCATCTTTAGCCATTTCCTCTTTTACTGAGTAAAGCTGTAAACCAAACTTGGAAAGCTTAGCTCTATCAAGAGACCTAGCAGCTAGTTCATAAGGAAACAATGCTGCTCCAAGTCCAAGCATACTTCCTACCTGGAGAAATTTTCTTCTTTGATTGTTCATAAATAGGTAAGCCTGCCCCTAGGAGGAGCAGGCTATTTTTATAGGTTGTGTTACTTAAATCGCGTAAGCTTTATCGCCTTTATTGTATGGCATACAAGGGTCAAATTTCCCTGGAGTTTCCACATAATTCAATGCTTGAGTAGCACCAATTTCAGATGAGAAATAGCCCAAGACAGTTAAGTCTCTTAACATATTAATCACCTTAGGACTTCTGTCTTTTCCACTTGCTTTGAACTCCTCATTCATCTTATTCAAATACGCTAATCTCTCTTCAGCAGGCGCACCTACGAAGTCTTTACCATTAGCTGATTTGAAGTCTTTTCTCAATTTATTCAAGCCATCAACAAACTCCTTCTGGTTATCTCCGTCGTAAGTGTCTTTCACCATCATTACCATAAAAGACCCAATACCGGTTGCTTTCGCCCCAGGAGTGTCAGTTTCTGGAATGATCGTGTCACCCAATTCGTCTAAGAAAGCTATATCATCCGGATCAAAATCTAATCCCTCAATTTGGTTTTCTGGAGTACAACCTGTCATAATCGCCGTAGCGCCGATCATCGTGCCTCCCATCATTACCATGACGCTCTTCAAAGCGTCTCTTCTATTCATAGTCATAGTCTTGTCTTTTACGATTAGAGATTTTGCTTATTCAATTCATCTACTGCAAAAGCTGCTGCTCTTGCCGTCAACGCCATGTAAGTAAGTGAAGGGTTCACAGCCGATGCAGATGTCATACATGCTCCATCAGTTACGAATACGTTTTTCGCTTCCCAGACTTGGTTATTCCCGTTCAAAACAGATGTCTTTGGATCGCGACCCATTCTTGCTGTTCCCATTTCGTGGATACCCTGTCCGAAAGTATAACCTGCATCGTATTCTTGAATATCTTTAAATCCTGCCACTTCCAACATCTCTGCTGCATCTGACATCATATCCTTACGCATCTTGATTTCATTGTCTTTGATCTCAGCATTCATTACCAATGCTTCCATCCCCCACTTATCAACCACGGTATCACTAAACTTGATCGTATTTTCGTGGTAAGGAAGTATTTCTCCAAAGGCAGTTATCCCCATTCCCCATGGTCCTGGCTGGGTAAGCGCATCTTTCATCGGAGCACCAAAATTCAATTCGGCGACATCACGAGTCCAGCCACTACGACTAGCTCCACCTTGATATCCAAAGCCGCGTAGGTAATCTCTCTTATCTCCGTGTACATTTCGGAATCTTGGGATATATAGTCCAGTTGGTCTTCGACCAAAGTAATATTTGTCTTCGTAACCTTCCATAGATCCTCTTGCTCCCAAGCGGAAATGGTGATCCATTACGTTGTGTCCAAGTTCTCCTGAGCTACTGCCCAATCCACCCGGCCACACATCTGTAGCGGTACGCATCAGAATAGCAGTAGAGTTAAATGCAGAAGCACAAAGGAATACGATTTTCGCATTGTACTCAATCGTTTCATTCGTTTGCCCATCCACTACTTCTACGCCTGTAGCTTTCTTGGTGTCTTTATCGTAAATCAATCTCCTCACAATAGACCAAGGTCTCAAAGTCAAATTACCTGTAGCCTCAGCTGCTGGTAAGGTAGACGCTTGCGTACTGAAATACCCACCGAATGGGCAACCCAAGGAACACTTGCTTCTGTACTGACAACCTGGTCTTCCTGGAAGTGGCTCAGTGATATTTGCCGGACGACCAATAGTCCAAGTTCTAGCACCTTTATAATGTTCTTTGATTTTGGCTGCTCCGTCTTCCTCTACACAGTTCATCGGCATAGGAGGCATAAATTCGCCATCTGGAAGTACATCCAAACCATCTTTGGAACCTGAAACTCCAATGAATTTCTCGACATAAGAATACCAAGGAGCAATATCTTTGTAGCGGATTGGCCAATCTACAGCTACGCCTTCTTTAGCATTTCCTTCGAAATCTATATCAGACCAGCGGTAAGACTGTCTTCCCCAAAGTAGAGAACGTCCACCTACCTGATACCCTCTAAACCATGTAAATGGCTTCTCTTCTACATATGGAGACTCATCTTCATGTGCCCACCAATCAAGGTTCAACTCATTAAGCACATAATCTCTTTTTAGATTTGGGTGATCAGCAATCTGCTGCTGTGTATCTCTTCCTCTGTGAGGAACTTCCCATGGAGGGGTGGTTGCCGTTTTATAGTCTTTGATGTGTTTTACATCAGGGCCTCTTTCCAGCATCAATACTTTGAGTCCCTTTTCGGTTAGTTCTTTTGCAGCCCAACCGCCGCTTATTCCTGACCCAACTACAATTGCGTCATATGATTCATTTGCCATAAATATGGTTTTTAAGTTTTTGAATTAGTTAGACATCACAGATCTGAACTCCTTGGGCCAATGCAGCCATTTTATCGTCAGACTTTGGTAGGAATTCATGTGAAACATAACCTTTGTACCCAGTAGCGACAATCGCTTTCATCAAGGCAGGGTAATAAATCTCCTGTGTATCATCCAACTCATTTCTACCTGGATTGCCTGCAGTGTGATAATGTCCAAAGTACTGATGATTATCCTGTACACTTCTGATTAGATCTCCTTCGTCGATCTGCATGTGATAAATATCGTAAAGCAATTTGAAATTCTCACTCCCCAAGCGCTTACACAACTCGATACCAAAAGCAGACCTATCACATAAATAATCTTTGTGATTTACTCGACTATTAAGAAGTTCCATTTGAATGATTACACCGTGCTTTTCAGCTATAGGAATGATTTTCTCAAGGCCGATCACACAGTTTTTCAATCCTGTCTCATCATCCATTCCTCTTCTGTTTCCAGAGAAACATATCAAGTTTTTGTAGCCAGCTTCTGCTACCTTAGGAATCATCTCTGTATAATTTTTGATCAATTGCTCATGATACTTCACCTCTCCAAAACCTTCTGTAAGACTGATCTCAGCTCCATTACACATAGAGGAGTCTAGTCCGTGCTTTTTCAGAATATGCCAATTACTTGGTCCGATCAGGTCAATGCCTTTGATACCAATCTTCTTAGCTTCTACACAGAAATCTTCAAGGCTATAATCACGAAAACACCAGTGGCATACACCATGATTGATATTCCCTTTCAATGCATATGGTTTCTCTTGCTTCAAATCAAAGGAGGATAACGTGCTAAAAGCGGCACCGCCAAGTAAAACTTTTTTGAAAGAATCTCTTCTTCCAGTGTCAATAGGTTTGGTCATGAGGGGGTTATTGAGGTTAATTTATTTGTTCTCTTTTGAAAAGAGAAATGAAAAATAGCAAAACCAAAACGGAAATACCAGAAGGAATCAACCAAATTGATTTCCAAAGATGGGCGCCAGCTTCATTTGTGTAATAATCTGAGATTAATCCTGCCGCCCAGAAGCCAATTAGCATTCCTACGCCATAAGTTGCCAAGGTAATTAAACCCTGAGCTGAAGATTTATATTTTGCACCAGCATGTGCGTCTGTATAGATCTGCCCGCTCACAAAGAAGAAATCATAACAGATACCATGAAGTGCTATTCCAACTAGAAGCATCCATACTCCTTCATTCGCATCTCCGAAAGCAAAGAAAATATATCGAACTGCCCAAGCTATCATGGCTACAATCAAGGTCTTTTTGATGCCAAATCTGGAAAAGAATACAGGCAAAGCAAGCATAAAAACTACTTCAGACACCTGACCCAAGGCCATTTTTCCAGTTGATTTTTCCAGGCCGATTTCAGTTAGAAACGGGCTGGCATTTTGGTAGTAAAAAGCCAGAGGAATGCAGATCAAAATAGATGAGATAAAGAAAATCGCGAAATTCTTATGCTTTAGTAAGGATAAAGCATCTAAACCCAGAATTTCGGACAACTTGATTTTATCAGACGATTTGGCTTGAGGAGGTGTAGCAGGGAGGGTAAAACTATATAGCCCCAAAATCAGAGAACTTACACCTGCCATAATCCAGGTGTTTTCCAATAAACCTTCTTTGATCCCAGCTTGACTATCCCAAGCGAAGTAACTAATAATAACCCCAGCAGTGATCCAGCCAATTGTCCCCCAAACACGAATGACAGAAAACTCTTTAGCTGGATTGGTCATTTGATTGAAAGAAACAGAATTCACCAAAGCCAGTGTGGGCATAAATAAAATCATGTACCCTAATAGAATCGGGAAAAAGCCCGCGAAATCTGTTGCTGTATATAGCAAGTACATCAACCCAGCTCCCAAGAGATGAATAACCCCCAAGATTCGCTGTGCGTGAAAATAGCGATCAGCGATTAGTCCAACGACAAAGGGTGCAATGATTGCCCCAAATGATTGAGTAGAAAATGCCAAGGCTACCTCTTGTCCGTTGGCCAAAAGATTAGCTCCTAAAAAAGTGCCTAAAGTCACAAACCAAGAGCTCCAAATAAAAAACTCTAAAAACATCATGAAGGAAAGTCGGAGCTTGGTATTGATATTCATAGGTTTAAAATCAGATTAAGGCAGAGTTCGTTTTTAAGAGGTAGCCAAAGTTTAAAGTTTAGCCAAATTGACCTATTTTAGGCTGTTCAATTGAATACCAAGTAAGGGATTCTAATTAGAATAGACCTAGCCATTCATACCTTGATGTTGCTGTTGATCAATTATTCTTCTTATTCGTTCAATGAGCGGAGGATTTTCCGCTTGGTTTCAATTATTTCAAGCATTAATTCCTGAGCAACTAGTCTTTTAACCTATGTCAGCAACACAAAAACTAAAAATCGGACTTATTGGTGGCGGTCCAGGATCTTTTATAGGTGCCATCCATTTAAATGGCGCATTGATGGACGGGATGTTTGAGCTGGTCGCTGGCGCATTTAGTTCAAATCCAGAAAAATCAATACAACGTGGTAAAGAGCTTATGCTCGATCCTACTCGAGTTTATGCCAATTACGATGATATGTTTGCCAAAGAACTGGAACTTCCAGAATCTGAGCGGATGGACGTAGTCGTGATCGTGACGCCAAACAATTTGCATTTTGACCCTACAGTAAAAGCGCTCAACGCTGGATTTCATGTAGCACTGGACAAGCCGCTTACCCTGAATTACACTGAGGCAAAAGAGCTTTATCATGTCGTAAAAGCTTCTGACAGAAGATTCCTCTTGACTCACACGTACTCTGGCTATCCGATGATCAAGCAAGCCAAACAAATGATCACTGAAGGGCAAATCGGAAAAGTGAGAAAAGTCTATGTAGAATATCCTCAGGGTTGGCTTTGGAAACTCTTGGAATCAGAAAACAACAAGCAAGCAGAATGGAGAACTGACCCAAAGAGAAATGGCTTGGCGGGATGCATGGGAGATATTGGCACACATGCCTTCCATTTGGCAGAGTATGTTTCTGGAGAAAAGGTGGCTGCTATCTGCGCAGACCTGTATATAAAGCTTGACGGAAGACCGATAGACGATGATGGAGTAGTCTTGATGCGATTTGAAAATGGTGCTTCCGGCGTGCTTACTGCCTCGCAGACTGACACTGGAGCAGAAAACAACCTGAGGATCCGGATTTATGGAGAAAAAGGAGGTTTGGAATGGCAGCAAGAATTGAATAACACACTTATCGCGCGCTGGCCGGAGGCACCCGACCAGATATTCAGAGCCGGTTCAGCCTACTTAGGCTCTCTTGCAAATGAAAACACTAGAACTCCAGCAGGACATCCTGAGGGATATGTAGAAGCATTTGCGAACTTGTATAGAAATTTTGCAAGATGTATATATGCAGATCGTGCCGGTGAGACGCCAAAGCCAGAATGGGAAGACTATCCTGGCATAGAAGATGGAATCCGAGGAATGGCTTTCATAGATCATGTATTGAAAAGTAATGAGTCCGATATCAAATGGACTCCATTCGAAGTAGAAAAATAAATTCTTGAACCTAATAAATTAACCTAAGTAAAATGAAGACAATTAAAGGACCGGCGATATTTCTCGCCCAATTTATTGACGACACAGAACCCTTCAATAACCTGAAGAACATTTGTAACTACATGGCTGATCTTGGCTATGCAGGCGTGCAAATCCCTTCGTGGGATGCTCGAATGATTGATTTACAAAAAGCTGCAGAAAGCAAAACTTACGCAGATGAGATCAAGGGCACTGTAGAAGAAGCAGGTTTACAAATCACTGAACTTTCCACTCACCTCCAAGGCCAACTAGTGGCTGTGCATCCTGCATACAATGAATTATTTGACGGATTCGCACCAGATAACCTAAAAGGAAATCTTCAGGGCAAAACAGAATGGGCAGTGCAGCAGTTGAAATATGCGGCAAAAGCTTCCCATAATATGGGACTAACTGCACATGCTACTTTCTCCGGAGCATTGATGTGGCACACCGTTTATCCTTGGCCTCAAAGACCAGCAGGTTTGGTGGAAACTGGATTTACTGAATTAGCCAAAAGATGGACTCCTATTCTGGACGAATTTGATAATTATGGTGTAGACGTGTGTTATGAGCTTCATCCAGGAGAAGATTTGCATGATGGAGTGACATTTGAAATGTTTCTAGATAAAGTGAATAACCACAAGCGTGCGAATATCCTTTATGACCCAAGTCACTTTGTATTACAATGCTTAGATTACTTGCAATTCATTGATTTTTACCACGAAAGAATCAAAATGTTCCACGTAAAAGACGCTGAATTCAATCCAACAGGAAAGCAAGGTGTCTATGGCGGATACCAAGGATGGGTCGAGAGAGCTGGTCGCTTCAGATCTTTAGGAGATGGCCAAGTTGATTTTAGCGGAATTTTTAGCAAACTTTCGCAGTACGATTACGATGGCTGGGCCGTTTTAGAATGGGAATGTGCGATCAAGCATCCTGAGCAAGGAGCTGCAGAAGGTGCTCCATTCATTGCTTCTCACATCATCAATGTAACCGAAAAAGCATTTGACGACTTCGCCGGCAGAGGGGCTGACGAAGAATTCAATAAAAGAATTCTAGGAATCTAACTACTCAATTTTAATATCCAACTTAATGAAAATCACAAAACCTTTAAACCTTGCCTTAGTAGCTCTGGCAGGATTTACATTCGCTTGCGGTGGAGGAGATAAAACCTCCGAAACCACTTCAACTCCAGCTGTAGAAACTCCAGCAGCTCCAGAAAAAGAAATAAGTCTTGAAGAAAAGTATCAAGACGATCCTATCTACATCAAAGGTCTTGCAAAACTTAAAACCTCTGATTGTACTTCATGCCACATGGTAGAAAGAAAAATAGTAGGTCCTTCTTATGCAGATGTAGCTGCTAAATACGAAGCTACAGATGAGAATATCACTATGCTAGCTGAGAAAGTAATCAATGGCGGTGTTGGTGTATGGGGCGAGATCCCAATGCCTCCACATACAGCATTGAGTATGGAAGATGCTAAAGACATGGTGAGTTATGTACTCCTTTTGAAAAAATAAGTAAGATGAAAAAAAATTATATCCTCATCGCAGCCTTGGCAGGTATACTTGCTTCGTGCTCTGGTGAAAAAGCAACCGAAACGGAAACGGAAGAAGTAGCAGCCGCTCCAGCAGAAGAATGGACGGACCTATTTGCTAACAATGATTTCTCTAACTGGCACAAGTACGGTGGAGCTGAAGTAGGCAAAGCTTGGAAAATCGAGAACGGCGAAGTTTATCTTGATGCTACCAACAAAGACAACTGGGAAGAGGGAGATGGTGGAGACATCACTACCAACGAGGAGTTCGAGAATTTCCATTTGAAATACGACTGGAAAATCTCTCAGAATGGAAATAGCGGATTGATTTTCTATACTCACGAAGCACCAGAATACGAGCGCTCTTACCATACAGGCCTAGAAATGCAAGTACTGGACAACGAAGGACATCCAGACGCTAAAATTATCAGCCATAGAGCTGGAGATCTATATGACCTGATCGTAAGTAGTGAAGAGACTGTAAAGCCTTATGGTGAGTGGAATTCTGCTGAGATCATCTCTAACAATGGAAAACTTGACCTTATCCTTAATGGTACTACTGTGGTGAGCACTACACTTTGGACTCCAGAGTGGGAAGCTTTGGTTGCAGATAGTAAATTCAAAAACATGCCTAATTGGGGTACCTTCAAAAAAGGGCAAATCACACTTCAAGATCACGGTGATCTAGTGTACTTCAAGAATGTAATGATTAAGAAGCTTTAATCACTTCATTTTGCAATAACAAAAAGAGTCCCGCAGATTTGCGGGACTCTTTTTGTTTCAGCCAGATCAACCGGACTGTGCTTATAAGAGTCTCTATATATTTTCTGGATTTCATCTTTTTGATTTGTGACTCT
>TARA_R110002072_G_scaffold16233_1_pt1 | contig 91991 bp, 86 predicted proteins | sample TARA_R110002072 | Tara Oceans TARA_R110002072 (sample SAMEA4397118) | marine metagenome | biome: Polar Biome; feature: [SRF] surface water layer (ENVO:00010504); material: water (ENVO:00002006), including particulate matter (ENVO:01000060) such as... | depth 5 m
CTTAAAACTAATTTTAACCTGTAGCCGTATTTTAGGACGAGACATATGAAAAAAGACTATTTATTAAACATATTTTTTATACTTATAAGCTATTTTGCTCTTGCACAAAATAGCAGAATTGAAATTGAAATAATGAATTGCACTTTTTCAGCTTTTGCGGACAAAGGCCTTCAATATGAAAATCTTATTAAGAAATATGAAGAAGCTCTAATTAATGAGAGCTTCATGGAGGATGCTAAAGGCAGTAATTATCGCAATGTTCTAAAAAATATTGCTCGTGGGGTTTACGATACATTACCTAGTATAAACTTGGCTACTGAGATGGGCAAATTAGATGGTCCAGAATATGACAATTTCGAAGAATGCAATGAATTAAGTACTGCATTCACAAATTACAATTATGACAAAATTTATAAAATTCACGAAATTTTAGATAAAACTGTCAACTCGAAAACTTTTAACCCCAAGTTTATTGCAGTGGAGACGATTTTATCCTTTACCGATGAAGATTTTGAGTTGAGCTATTATAAACTTAGAGTATTTGATCTTTTCGAAAGACTGATAAGTCGCCAATTAGCAGGAAAAATTAGAGAAGAATTTTTATCAAAATTTTTTACTACAGGATTCAATGAACCTTTAAATTTATCTCTAAATGATAAAAGTGAAATCATGGTCAAAAACCGTGTGTTGAACTTAACAGATTTGAAGGATTTTGTCTGGTTTTATGGAATAAACAATGAATCCATTTCAAAAATTGTTCTTCAAATAGACAATCAGTCCCAAATTCAGATAATGAATCAAGTAAAAGAAACAATAGCTTGGGTGATTGATGAGTTAAGAAAGAAATTAGCCGTAGATATCTTTAATCAATCAATTGAAGAACTTACAGAAGAACAAAAGAATGAAATTTTTAAAATTTACCCGGATTTGATTTTGGAATAATACGTTGCCTAACAATGCATATATTTTATGTCTAGTTCCCGGCTAAATTTACATCTCCCCAATTAATTGTAAATTGGTCCAACGGATAAATCCGTTGGCGCGGCGCAATTGCGCTTGCTGAATCGCACGCAGAGACGAGCTCTGCTTCCACCCTAGCCTTCGGCTAGGTGTTCTTGCCGATTCAGCCGCAGTCACGCCATAAAACATATACAAGACCGTTATGTGTAAGGTTTTTAAACTCAAAAATGAAGAGAGATTATTTTTTGTTTATCAGAATCAGTAAAGAAGAATACATAGATAGTTTACAAAAAATTGGTCAAATCTACTGTAATACTATCCGGTATTTTAGAGAAATTGAAAACGACGGACAAAAGGCTGACGAAAATGAAGGAAAAGCTTTCATTAAACAGGTTAAAAATATTGTCATAAAAGACAGAGAAAGAATTTTGGCAAAAGCTGATTCAGCTCAATTATATTATGATAATTCCAAAGATATTGGAAACATCTATTGCCTATATGGAGTCGAATCTAGTTTGATGAATAAAAATATCTTTTCTGAGCAAATGGTAAAAATTAACCGAGACTCATATGGTTTAGGACAATATGCACTAATAATTCACCACCCGACTGAATTTATGAAAAGAGTTTCTCAAAAACTCAAAACTCTAAACAAACAGTTTAATTTCTCCCCAGTTAAATATTACGATAAGGATGCTTATAATGGCGAATTGAGTCCATTTTATAAATCTAAAGAATTTGCTCATCAATCAGAGATTCGAATTTGGATTCCAAGCCAAATCGAACAGGTTTATGAATTTCAAATTGGCGATATATCTGATATCAGTACAAAAATAACCGTTGACAAACTTGATTCAATTAGCGTCCAATATTTAAAACCCAACACATAACACTGCATATATTTTATGTCTCTTTTCGGGCTAAATCTGAATCTCCACAATTAATCGTAAATTATCCCAGCGGATAAATCCGTCGGCGCGGCGCCACTGCCCCAGCTGATTCTCACGCTGACGCTTCCAGCGCTTGCCGATTCAGCCGCAGTCACGCCACAAAACATATACAAGACCGTTGTAACACATACGAGGAAAATCTATGAAGATAATTTTTACTGCATTAATTTATTGCTTATTTGCAAACTTATCATTTAGCCAAAGTGCAGAGCTTTACGATAAGAATAATACTGAAATGGTTGATGATTATTTGTGGGCTGTTTCAGTTGACAAGCAAGGAAATAAATGGTTGGGAACAGGCGATTATGGTTTAATAAAGTTTGATGGCTCTGAATTCACAAATCTCAATGAAGAGAATTCTGAAATTAAAGGAATTTTCGTTTCGCCAATTTTCACGGACAGCAAAGGTAACGTTTGGCTAAATTTTTCAAAACCAAACCACCGAATTGCAAAATTTGATGGTAAAAATTGGGAAGTGTTCAAAGAAAATGATTTGCCCACGTCACAAATCAATGTAATTTCAATAATTGAAGATATTGATGGCAATGTTTACTTCGGTGGTGCTAATGGAGTATTAATATTTGACGGTAAAAAATGGAAATCTTTGGATTTTCCAAGTAAGGGAATTATTATTAGAACAATGGACATTGACGAAAAAGGAAATTTTGCAATAGGACATAATTCGGGTTTAATTTTACGAAAAAATGGAGTTTGGAAAAAACTAACTAAGGACAACTCCGATTTACAGCTATCAGTAGTTCGGGCAGTCAAATTTGTTAATGATAAATTATTAGTAGGATATGGTGGCGGAATGGGAAATGGTGGATTATCAATAATTGAAAATGACAAATGGACACATTTTAATAAAACCAACTCGAAAATACCAGACCATATGGTCAGAGATATTGAAATTGACAATAATGGAACAATTTGGATGGCAACTAATAACGGAATGATTAAAATGGTTAACGATAAAATTGAGCCAATTTATTTTCGTGAAGGAATGTATAAGAATACTGTTTTGGACATTGAAACTGAAGGTAGTATAATATGGGTTGCAACCAATTTCGGCCTAATAAAGATTACGCAATAAGTACGTGTTACAACACTGCATATATTTTATGTCTCATTCCGAGCCAAATTTGATTCTCCCCAATAAATCGTAAATTGCTTGTAAATTACGGAAACACAAGCATTTTACAATAACTAATCATGAAATCAATCATTGTTTTTTTAGTGCTATTTGTTAGTATGTACCCGACTAACTATATAGAAAATTCTGAACCTAAAGACAGTGGTTATGTACCCTTTGAATTCATCAAAGAAAAAATTATTGTTCCTGTTCAAATCAACGGCAAAACATATAAATTTCTTTTGGATACCGGGGGTATATTTGAAATTTCCGAAGATCTTCAAAATGAATTCAATTTTAATAAAGTGAATTCTACTGCGATTGTAGACATAAACAGAAAAGAAATTGAACTGTCAACCGTTTTGGTTCCCGAAATCAACATCGGAAACTGGCAGTTCAAAAACAGAAAAGCCATTGTAAGCGACCTCCCAAATAAGTATCCGTATAGCTGCTTTAAACTAGATGGAATGATTGGAAGGGATTTTTTCGACAACGTGCTGTTGCATTTTGATTTGGCTTCGAATGTATTTCGCTTAACACAAGATACCGAAGCGATACAACTAGACAAACTAAACCGAACCAAATTAAAATTAAGCAAAAGGGGGTTGCCCGATATTAAAATATCTATAAATGGTAAAACTGAGTACATCGAATTCGATTCAGGATCTGGAGATTTTTATAGCCCTAAGACTGCAGATGTAGAAAGAAAGCTCAAAAAAGGGACTAACACCGACATCCTTGAATTTCAGGGTAAATTTTCTTTCGGTGTCACTATGGATGATATTAAAATAGCCAATCGATATATTGAAAAAGTATCAAGTTTTAAAATTGCGAATGCAAGCTTTCAAGATTTCTATTCAGATTTTTCGAAAGTTAGCGCAGCAAGAATTGGAGCAGGGATACTCAAATACGGAAAAGTTTCACTCGATTATAAAAATGGATGGTTTTACTATGAACCCTATTCTAAAAGCAACAATTTTGAGCCTCTAAAAACATTTGGGTTCGATATCGCAATTCAAAATGGAGCATACAACGTAAAATATATTCTGAAAGATTCTGCTGCAGATAAATCTGGATTGCGCCCAGGAAATACGATCTTAAAGATAGATGCAACTCCAACCCAAAACATTCAAGAAGATTGTGAAGGATACCTAAACGGATATGCCTTTAAGGATAAAGAGAAAATAAACATTACGTTTATCAACAGCCAGGGTATTGAAAAGAATATTCAGTTAACGAACAATATTTATAAATAAGAAACAGTGTATCAATATGGTATGCCCAAAATTTCAACAGAACATAGCAGATAGCAAAGTAGTCTTTTGTGGTTCCGCTAATCTAGTACATTCAACTTCGCAAATCGAAGTAACAGCTTCTTCAATCCGCCATTCTCAAAATTAATTTCGGCTTTCGTATCTGCCCCTACTCCTTCTATTTTCATAATTTTTCCTTTTCCGAAGCGAACATGCTCCACAAAAGTACCCACGTCCAAATTGGCTTCTTTCAAATCGAAGTTCTTGTCTGCACTACTCTTCACAGGTTTCAATCGACGTAACTTCTGCAACTGCTCCTCGGTAGGTCCTTTAGGTGGCGTTCCCGCGGTAGGTTTGCGCAAACGTAGCTTGCTCCTGTCTACTTCATCAAAAATATCGGCATCGATGAGCGGTTTATAGCGTTGCTCGGTAATTGGTGTTAAATACTCTAAAAAACCTGCATCAATCTCTTCAATAAAACGGCTGGGTTCTGCATCTATCAACTTACCCCATCGGTAGCGACTTTGCGTATACGTTAAATAAGCCTGTTTTTCAGCACGCGTAAGCGCAACATAAAACAGTCTACGTTCTTCTTCCAGCTCGGCCCGTGTATTCATGCTCATCCCACTGGGGAACAGTTCTTCTTCCATCCCTACAATGTACACATACGGAAATTCTAAGCCTTTCGCAAGATGAACGGTCATCAGTGCCACCCGATCTTCATCTCCCTTATCGTTATCCAAATCGGTTGCAAGGGCTACATCTTCTAAAAATTCGGCTAGGGAACCCGTAGTATCGGCAAGTTCTTTCTGTTCTTCCACAAAATCGCGCATCCCGTTCAGCAACTCTTCAATATTTTCTATTCGGGCAATGCCTTCAGGGGTTCCATCTTTTTTAAGTTCGGTGACCAATCCTGTTTTTTTCGTAACATGTTCAGCAATTTGGAAAGCGTCATAACTCTGGTTCAGCACCTGAAAACTTTCTATCATGGTGGTGAAGTTTTGAAGTTTATTTTTGGTTCCGCTATTGATCTTCAAATCAATTTTATCAATCGCTTTCATTACCTCAAACATCGATCTGCCGTAGTGATTGGAAGCTACTGTCAACTTTTCGAGGGTGGTCTGCCCTATTCCCCTGGCGGGATAATTAATGACGCGTTTCAGGGCTTCTTCATCCTTCGGATTCAAAATGAGGCGTAAATACGCAATCACATCTTTAATCTCTTTTCTCTGATAAAAACTGAGTCCGCCATAAATACGATACGGTATGTCCTTTTTCCGAAGCGCATCTTCAATTGCCCGAGATTGTGCATTGGTGCGGTACAAAACAGCAAAATTACCATAACCTTCTTGTTGGTTCATAGCTGTTTCAAACACATTGCTAGCCACAAACCTTCCCTCGTCACCATCGGTCATGGTTCGATTAACCTTAATTTTGGCGCCTTCATCATTGGCGGTCCATACTATTTTATCGAGACGGGTTTTGTTTTTTTCAATAATGCTATTGGCAGCGTTTACAATGTTTTTGGTAGACCGGTAATTCTGCTCCAGCCGATACACATTCACATTGTCATAATCTTTCTGAAAGTTGAGTATGTTATTAATATTCGCCCCGCGGAAGGCATAAATACTCTGTGCATCGTCGCCCACCACACAAATATTTTGAAAACGGTCTGATAGCGCCCGAACAATCAGGTACTGGCTGTGGTTGGTATCTTGGTACTCGTCTACCAAAATATATCGGAATCTATTCTGATACTTTGCCAGAACTTCTGGAAAACGGGTTAACAACTCGTTAGTTTTCAGCAGTAAATCGTCAAAATCCATTGCCCCCGCCTTAAAACATTTATCTACATAACTTTTATAGATATCGCCCAAACGCGGCATCTTTGCCATGGCATCTGCCTCTTGCAACTCGGGATTATTAAAATATGCTTTTACGGTAATCAGACTGTTTTTGTAACTAGAAATACGCGAGTATACCTGTTTGTATTTGTACACATCTTTATCGAGGTGCATTTCTTTAATCACAGCGCGAATCACACTTTGCGAATCTTGTGTATCGTAAATGGTGAAATTGTTCGGGTAGCCCAATTTATCTGCCTCAAAACGAAGAATTTTAGCAAATACACTATGGAAAGTTCCCATCCATAAATTTTTTGCTTCACTATTACCAACAATCTGGGCGATACGTTTTTTCATTTCGCGTGCCGCTTTGTTGGTAAAGGTCAAAGCCAGAATGTTGAAAGCATCTACCCCTTGGCTCATTAAATAGGCGATTCGATAGGTAAGCACGCGCGTTTTACCGGAGCCAGCACCAGCAATCACGATCATGGCCCCGTCTTTTTGAAGTACGGGTGCACGCTGTGCATCATTAAGTTGTTCTAGGTATTCTTGCAAGGTTTTTTCTGCTGAAATTGAGTTCGAAAATGAAACGGAAAAATAACGATTTTGATAGGAATTATCCTGCGGAAATTTTAGAAATTATAAACAACTTATTTCGTTTTTGGTTTCTTTAAAATTAAATATCTTTAGCCAATAGTCGGCAGTTGTTTATTGCAGTTGCCCGTAAAAACACTACCATGAAATATTATTTATGCTGCTTATTACTAGTACTCACTTCGAATGTGTTTGCTCAAATGGATCAAGATATCCTGAAAGACGTCGAAAATATCGAATCCCAAGTCATCGATTGGCGTCATTATTTTCATGAAAACCCAGAGCTTTCGAACCGAGAATTCAACACGGCTAAAAAAATTGAAGAACACTTAAAATCGTTGGGAATGGACGTTCAAACTGGCGTTGCCATAACAGGTGTGGTAGGTATTCTGAAAGGTGACAATCCAGGAAAAGTAGTGGCCCTTCGCGCCGATATTGACGGGCTGCCAGTGACCGAGCGAAATGACCTCCCGTTTAAAAGTAAAAAAACAGATACGTTTTTAGGTGCCGAAACAGGCGTGATGCATGCCTGTGGCCACGACACCCACATTGCCATTCTTATGGGCGTGGCAGAAGTGCTCTCAAAACATAAAGACAAAATTAATGGCACGGTAAAATTTATTTTCCAGCCTGCTGAAGAAGGTCCGCCACCAGGCGAAGAGGGCGGCGCTAAACTTATGGTGAAAGAAGGAGTACTTAAAAACCCTGATGTAGACGCCATCTTTGGGCTACACATTAATTCCGGAACCCCCGTAGGAACCATCAAATATAAGCCTGAAGGCACCATGGCCGCAGTAGAACGTTTTGTGGTTACCGTAAAAGGAAAACAAACCCACGGTTCGGCGCCTTGGACGGGTGTAGACCCGATTCTTATTTCAGCTAAAATCATAGACGGGTTCCAAACAATCATTAGCCGTGAATCACCATTGGTGCAAGAGGCTGCCGTAATTACCGTTGGAAAAATCACCAGTGGGGTTCGATTTAATATCATTCCAGAATCTGCTGAAATGATCGGCACGGTACGTACCCTAGACCCTGATATGCGAGAAATGATTATCCGCCGAATGACCGAAATGGCTCGAGATATTGCAAAGGCGTATGGTGGAGAAGCAACCATCGATTGGCAAAATAACACCATTGTAACCTACAACGACCCAGAGTTGACGGCACAGATGTTGCCAACGCTTCAAAATATTGCAGGCGAAGAAAATGTTCAACTCATGAAAGCCACTACAGGTGGAGAAGATTTCAGCTACTTTCAAGAAAAAGTTCCTGGGTTCTATTTCTTCCTTGGCGGAATGACCCCTGGAAACACTACGCCGTATCCGCACCATACACCAGATTTCAAAATAGATGACAACGGATTGCTGCTAGGGGTTAAAACTATGACACAAGTAGCCATCGATTACTTAAACGCTCAATAAACGAATACTATGGACGCCGTTCTTGATTTTCTAGGATCTGTGCCATGGTGGGCATGGGTACTTATTGCCTTGGCACTGATTGCCTTGTATGACATAGTTCAGAAAAAACACACCATTTTACACAACTTCCCTATTGTAGGGCATATTAGATATATGTTAGAAAGTATAGGTCCCGAATTACGCCAATACATCGTCGCAAACAACCGGGAAGAACTACCTTTTAATCGTATTGAACGCGGTTGGATCTACGCTTCAGCAAAAAATGAAAACAACTACGAAGGTTTTGGTACCGATCGAGACATCTATGAACCAAATTATATCTTCGTAAAAAATGCATTGATGCCCTTCAGAATTGACGACAAACATCCCAATAAAAAAGACCCTTATTTTTTGGCGTGTGCTAAAGTGATGGGTGAAGGCAGAAGAAGAAGGCCATACCGCCCAGCATCAGTAATCAACGTTTCTGCGATGAGTTTTGGCTCATTATCGGCTAGAGCTGTAGAGTCTCTCAATAAAGGATGCCAATTGTCGCATGCATATCACAATACAGGAGAAGGCGGACTTTCACCCTACCATAAAAAAGGAGGAGATGTTGTTTTTCACTTCGGAACGGGATATTTTGGAGTTCGCGATGATGACGGTAACTTTTCGATGGAAAAGATGAAACGCTTGGTTCAAGAAAATGAGCAAGTTCGTGCTATCGAAGTCAAACTTTCACAAGGGGCCAAACCCGGCAAGGGCGGTGTGCTTCCAGGGTCTAAAATAACAGCTGAAATCGCAGAGATTCGTCATGTTCCCCAAGGAAAAGATGTATTATCGCCACCTAGTCACAGTGCTTTTTCAGGAGTTGAGGATATGGTCAATTTTATAGAACAAATTGCTGAAGCCACTGGCCTACCCGTTGGTATAAAAGCGGCGGTTGGAAAACTTGAAGATTGGGAGCAATTAGCTTCCTTGATGGCTGATACGAATAAAGGACCTGATTTTATAGCCATAGACGGCGGTGAAGGTGGTACTGGTGCGGCTCCTCCGAGTTTTGCAGACCATGTGGCACTGCCATGGATTTACGGATTTTCAGAAGTATATCAAATATTCAAAAAGCATAATCTCACCGAGCGTGTAGTATTTATCGGAAGTGGAAAGCTAGGGTTTCCCGCTCGAGCAGTAATGGCTTTTTCTATGGGAGTAGATTGCATTAATGTAGCACGTGAAGCCATGATGGCCGTGGGCTGTATTCAAGCTCAAATTTGCCACACCAATCATTGCCCCAGCGGTGTTGCAACGCAAAATAAATGGAAACAAAAAGGAATAAACATTCAAGACAAGGCAATACGCACGAGTTTTTATTTCAAAAATTTCAGAAAGGAAGTACTTGAAATGACTCATGCTGCTGGGTATGAACATCCTTCCCAATTTACGATGGACGATGTAGAAATGGTTACCGGTGATAAGAGCTTGATCAATACACTGGCCAATATTTACCATTACCACAAAGCGCCTGTACCACATGAAAGTATAAAAAAGATGATGCAATGCCCTCACTTGGGTGGAAACTATAAACGTAAAATTGAAAAGAAAGAAGTTAAAAAAGCAATTAAGAACGAAGAGGTTCGTTATTAAACTTTAAACAAAAAAACCAACTTTCCTATGGAAGAAATGACGCAAGTTTTACAATATGTAGCCTATTTATTACCCGCCATCGTAGTGGGTATCATCGCCTATTTCTTTTTTAAAGGACATACTGCTAATGAAGAAGGAAGACGTAGGTACCTCATCCAAAAAGAAGCGCAGAACAAGATTTTACCTACCCGTCTCCAGTCGTATGAACGACTAACACTGCTCTTAGAGCGTATAGATCCGAACAGTTTGTTGATTCGTATTAAGCCTTTTTCTGATGAAACTGAAAAATACGAGAAGTTACTCATCGATAATATAGAAAAAGAATTTGAGCATAATGTAACCCAGCAAATCTATGTAACACCAGAATGCTGGAATCTGATCAGTGCTGCGAAAAACGCAACCATACATATCATCAGACAAGCATCTATGCATGAAGCAGACAATGGTGCAGATGCGCTACGAGAATATTTATTGCGCAACTTTATGGAAGAGATTACACCTTCACAAAAGGCATTGGCATATATTAAAAAAGAAGTGGCCGAGTTGTTTTAAGGGGTAAAGAGACCATTCCGAATGGCAAAAAGGACCAATCCTATCCTGTTTCTTATATTTAGTTTTTCATAGATGGAGTCACGGTACCCCTCTACTGTTTTCGGGCTCAGAAACATTTTATCTGCTATTTCTTTATACGTCATTTCACTGCACGCATATTGTAAAAACTCCTTTTCACGATCTTTTAAACAAATGTCATCATTTTCTTTATGCAATGAGTTTACGAGTAGTTTACTCACCGTATTGGTGTGATAGTATCCTTTTTTTAATACTTGTGAAAGCGCCTCCTTCAAAATAGAGCTTTTGGTGTCTTTCATCAGATAGCCTTTAGCACCTGCACGTAGCATTTTTAAAATTGTTTCTTCATTTTCTTCTACGGAAAGCGCCAAAACATGAACATCTGGATATTCTTTTGAAAGAATTTGAGTGGTTTCTATACCGTTTAGAACGGGCATGTTGATATCCATCAAAACGATGTCAGGTACATTCTTAGGGTTTTTGAATTTGTCTAAAAGTTCCTGTCCGTTTTTACATAAGCACAGTACTTCAAAATCGTCAAAATCTGTGACCAATCCGCCAATTGCCTGGAGCAAGAGCGTATGGTCGTCTACTACAACTACTGATTTTTTCATGGGTATATTTTGTTAGGTTTCAATCTATAAATTTAAGGAATAATTAAACAGCTCGAGTTAAGTTCTGCACAACATTCGCAACATAGTTCCTTGGTTTGGTTTCGATAGTATTTCTATGTCGGCATCAATTACCTTGGCTCTATTTTTCATATTTTTTATTCCAATTCCAGAGAAATCATTTTCGCTGGAAAATCCAACGCCATCGTCTTTCGCCTCTATTCGCAATGTATATTTTGAATACATCAATGAGACATCAAGATGGGTTGCTTTAGAGTGTTTAATGGTATTCGAAAAAAACTCCTGTAAAATCCGAAACACAATAATTTCTTTATCAGGGCCAATCGAGATTGGTTGTCCCGCTACATCATAGGTTGCATTTACAAAACCAATTCTATTAAAACGTTCCATCTCTAACTGTACGGCTTCTACCAAGGTCAAGCTTTTTAATGCTTCGGGATTGATTAATTTAGACAGTGCCCGTAATTCGTTAATCCCTTTTCCTATGGTTTCTGAAGCTTCATCTATAGTTTCAGGCTTTTCTTTCGCTAATTGTACCTGAATCTTCGCCAGCGTCATTAATTGGCCGATATTATCATGTAGTTCCCAGCTAATGTTACGCAAGGTTTCTTCACGGATTTCTATTTGTGTTTCTGAAAGTTCTGCTTCAAAAGCTTCTTGTGCTTCCTTTTGCTCTTGCAACAATTTGTTCTTTCGCCTTACAAAAACAGTAACCAGCGTAATGATGATTCCCACCAACACCAAAAGTATTAATACTGATACGAGTGCAGCTATTTCCGTCTGGTCCATAAAAATCCGATTATAAAACAGGCATTCATGATAAGTACCAAGATACGGTGAACACTTCTCAAAATATGATAACTATTATCAATTTCAGTAAAAAAGTGACGCGTAATCTTGATGGGGATATACCCTACATAGAACAATAAAAGACCGATACTAACCCAAAACAAAAGCTCTGTTTTTATTTTTAAAACCCGTGGGGTGTATAAAATACCAACGAAGTATAAAATAATACAAAAAATGAGCATACATGCCCCTGTTATGTAAGCCAGTAGCTGTGGATTCTCCAAAAACGAACTAAAGCCAAGGTTTGCCACACACGACACTAAAAAAATTGCTGTGGCAATCAGAATTAGGTTTCGATCCCGAATGCTTTTGGTATGCTTATAAAACACAAAATAGAAATACAAAAAAAAGACAATATTATAAATATTGTACAACACTACGTTGCCCTCAAACCGCTCCCACATGAAAGTAGCAGCGATTTCAGTAACAAAAGTGTACAACAATAACCAAGGAAAAAAACGGAGATAGGTATGGCTATATTTTTTGTAGCATACAAAGGCCAACAAAGCAGCCAATCCTTCAAAGGCAAGGACTGCATAAAATAAAACCGTATAAAATCCCGAGTGGTCCAAGGCTTAAATGCTAGTCATCAAAATCAGTTCCTTGCTGTGGGGGTGGCGGTACCAAATTTGATTCGTTTAACAATAAACTCACGTCATCTCCGTCGTCTACAGACATGTTAGCGCCCATCATGGCGTTGATGAACATGAATTTTGGTTTTGCAAAGCCAGGACTTCCTGTAGCGTTTAGTGCACCTGTTGTCTGGTTTTGCTTATTGGTTCGTTGTTGTTCTGGTGTATCTCCACCTGGCTGCTCTTTCAACCAGTCTTTAATGTACACCACCGTTCTACCTCCATCGGCGGTTTTACGAGTGATAAAGCCCAGTTCTTCACCGTCTGCCTTTGTTGTAGGAACAAGTACAAACGAATTCTGCCGAGGGTATTTAATGTCGTTTCCATCGCCAAACTGACCTGCATTTGGGTAGTTTACTAAATAAAAACGAAGTCCGCTAATACGCACATTCGCCAGTTTCGCTTCAGATTCTATAAAAGCCATATACTGTTTTATGGTTTCGTAATCGTATTCTCCAAAACGTGTTGGATGGAAGTCTTGTGTGCTATCTATAGACGACTCGTAATTTCTAATTAACTGAACGCGTCGTTCGCTATACGCATCGAACATCTCTTTTGCTTGTCCCACCGAAACAAGCTGTGCTGGAGGCTTGCTGTTTTGAGGCGGATCTACAGGGTCTTCGCAGCTAGTGATGATAAACATAGATAACGCTGCAAAAAGGATAAACGGAAAAAGCTGGTTTGTTTTTTTCATAGTTTTAATGTATTAATTTCCATAAAGTTACGGTAAATATCATCACAAAATCAATTTGATATTTCGTACAAATGACAAAACAATCTGATTATAAGTGATTTACATCAAAATCGAAACTAAATTCGGGGTGATAGCCTTGGCAAAATAGGGTTTTTCCCCTATATAAAAGGAGCTATTCTGAAGCGTCTGAAACCTTGGTCTCATTTAATTCCTTGTTCTTCATTTTAGCATAATTGAATCCTTGCTCCCACCAAAGCGACATCGCTTTTTTATCAAAAACTAAAGAATTGGTCGTTAACACCGTGGGTGTGTAGTACAGGTTGATGATGGCATCTTTGTTGGTCGCCACAAATTTTCCGATGCGGATATTTTGCTTTTCTACCCGATCTAGCATATAACTATGTATAGAGGTTAGCAATGAAAATACATTCCTGACGGGCAAACGGTTGTAATACGTAACATCGGTTTCTAGTATAATTACGTCTACTTCGGTGGCACCCCTATTCAAGGCTTCTTCAATAGGCACCATACTGCCAAAACCACCATCGGCATATTCGCAGCCTTCTTTTTTTACTAGGCTCATAAATGGTACATAATTGCAAGAAATCCAAATCCAATCTAAAAAATCCTGATACGCAAAATCGTTAATCGATTTGTATTCCACTTGGTTTAAAGAAAGGTTAGAAACTGTGACAACTATTTCCTTTGGGCCGTTTTTCAGCAAATCAAATTCGTCTTTAGTAAACGTCTTCTCAATAAGCTTTCTCAAGTTTTGGCTTTCGCCAAAGGTTTTACTTCCCTTGAGAAAATTTTGGAGCACCGAAAAATGGTTAATAGCGATTTCTTTTCCGCCGTAATTCGTTTTCTTTACAACAAAAGGGCAACTACTGAATATGCTTTCTTGATTTACTGAAGTATACACCTCCTTTATCTTTTCGACCTTGTGCATTGCCAAGTGTGAAATCAGTAAACTACCGGTGCTGGTACCCACGAAAAGGTCATATTCTTGCCCAAGTCCTTCCAACAGGTATTGCGCCACACCCCCTGCAAATGCGCCCTTACTTCCTCCGCCTGAAATTACTAATGCTTTCATTGTTCACTAAAGATACGGGAAAGGTAATTTTTTTCTGCATTTGTAAACGAATTCATGGTTCTTTTAAGCGCTTCCTTGGTTCCTGGATTCTTCAAAACTTCGTCCAACAATTGCCTAGCAGTGTTCCTGAAGCGCCAATTGTGATGTACTGAGGCATTTACCAAGTTGTTCACTACCGTCTCGTCGTACAACTGGATCTCATTGATGTACCCAAATGCTTTTTGGCGGACTTCAAAACTGTATGCTGGGCTAGTATACGACCGTAGTTCGTCAATATATCGAGGTTTAGCGGTCTCGTTATACGTGGGCGTTACAATGGCCAAGGTAAGCCATAATTGCCTTATGTTTTTATCTTGAAATCCGATGCTATTTTTCATTGCATCCAAATACATGGCGCGATCTTCCGGGAAGTTCGTCCACAAACCGTACAATGCAGCTTCCTGTGTCACGTATGATGCATCATTCAACAAGCTCTCAAAGTCGGTTTTGAGCGCTATTGGTATCTCAGCCAGACTTAAGGCTATTGCCTGTCTTACTAAAATATTCTTACTCTCAAACCCTTTCTTGTACAGCGGAACCGTTTCTTCTATAGGCTCACCAACGAGTTGATACACGGCTTCCTGACCAATAAAATCGTCTGGAAAAGTGAGTGCCGTAGTTAATTGAATTTTCTTTTCTGAAAGTGGAAGCGCCGCTAGCCTGTTTAATTCAAAATATTTTTTAATGAAAGACGATTTCAACAGCGAGTTGAACGCCTGCTCTGCCTTAAAAGCGGTTTGTTGCAACCAATCTTTCTCCCATTCCGAAATATCCATGGTGGTCGCAGCACGAACTTCATCTAAAAAATTTTCAGTTGTCACATTCTTAAAACTGTACTTGGCTAGATACGTTTGAATTGCCTTTCTGAATGCCGTGTTACCAATAAGCTCCCGCAACGTATGCAGGGCCCAAGCTCCTTTTTCATAAAAAGTGAGCGAACTCGCATTCGGGTCGAGTAACGATTGTCCTTTTCCTTCATCACTGAGCGACTTCAATTGCTCTGCGGTTTGATATAATTTCCAGTAATAATAATCATCACCATAAATTTCACGCTCCGCCAACAAGGCATAATAAGTCGCAAAGCCCTCTTGCAGCCAATGGTGGGTGCCAGAAGTTTCGGTTACTAGATTTCCAAACCATTGGTGGGCCAGCTCGTGTGCGTTCACGTTTACGTAGTTTCTATCTACAAAAGCGATGCTATCAACCACAAAGGCTTCAGAAAAAATTGTGGCGGTTGTATTCTCCATACCTGCATACAGAAAATCGCGTACGGGCACCTGTTTGTAATTTTGCCAAGGATAGGACACTCCGATTTCAGTCTCTAGAAAATCGAAAATCTCTTTGGTATAGCGGTATGTGGGTTCAAAGTTAGCAGTATCTTCTTCGGAAAGGTATAACTCTATAGGAACGCCGCTATTTGAAACCGTCTCGCGCTTTTTATAATTTCCCATGGCAAAAGCCACCAAATAACTGGCCATGGGTTTCTGCATGTCAAACCGATAGGTTTTAGATGGTGGAAGCAGCACCGAATCATACAACTTTCCATTGGCGACAACAGTTTCTCCCTTTTCAGCAAAATATTGAATATCAAATTCAATTTTGTCGTTCATGTCGTCTATGCTCGGCAACCAATGTGAAGTGTATTTCCCCTGACCCTGTGTCCAAATCTGATTTCCTGTAAAGTATAGTGTTTGCTTGGGTTCTGCGGTATAGCTAAAATTTACCTTGTAGGTCTGCCCCGCTTTAAAGTTTCCCCTGAAAATAAGGGCATCATCGGTAGCTTCGGCTTCGATCCCATCGGCCGAAAAATAGCGCAACGTCATATTCTTGGCGTCTACAAACACCGAATCGGTATTTTTCAAAATTTCAAATTCAAGAATGTATTCACCTTTCACATTCTGTTCTGAAGCAGAAGGAAAAATAAGCGCTGTGACTTTTTTGAAATCGACTACCTCGGTTTGTTGTGAAAAACAAGTGGCTACGGTACATAAAAACAGTATGAGATATTTCATAGAAAAGGGGAATCAATAGTTCTGCCAAATTAAGTAAATTCGTTCTATGAATCCCAATTTTCTCCAAACTCCAATCGATTATCTCAAGGGTGTGGGCCCAAATCGGGCCGATCTTCTGAAAAGGGAATTGGGCATTCATACCTTTCAGGAACTACTTAACTTGTACCCCAACAGGTACTTAGACCGCACCCAATACTACAAAATTGGGCAGTTACAGCAAACCAATGCTGAAGTACAGATTATTGGTAAGGTTACCCATATAAAATCGGTAGCCCAAAAACGCGGGAGTAGGCTCGTAGCTACCTTTGTAGACAACACCGGCAAGATGGAACTTGTTTGGTTTAGAGGACAGAAATGGATACGCGAGCAGCTTAAAATTAATGTTCCGTATGTGATCTTCGGAAAGTTAAACTGGTTTAATGGTATCCCATCCATGCCCCATCCTGAAATGGAATTACTTTCAGTGCATGAACAAAGCTTGCGTTCTGCCATGCAACCCATTTATCCTTCTACTGAAAAACTCTCTAATAGCGGCATCACCAATAAGGTGATGAACTCGTTGATGCAACAGCTGTTCCTAGAAACCAAGAACGCTTTTGCCGAAAGCTTATCGGAACCCATATTAACCTCCTTGAAGTTATTGTCGAAAAAAGAAGCGTTGTTTAATATTCATTTTCCGCAGAGCAATGAACTACTATCACGTGCACAATACCGTTTAAAATTTGAAGAATTATTCTTTATCCAATTGCAATTGCTTCGGAAAAATCAGTTGCACAAAGCCAAAATAAAAGGGTATCCCTTCCGAACGGTTGGCGAGAATTTTAATACCTTTTACAATGAGCATTTGCCTTTCAAATTAACCGACGCACAAAAACGGGTGTTGAAAGAAATAAGGGCAGATTTGGGCAGTAATGCACAGATGAACCGGTTATTGCAGGGCGATGTAGGTTCTGGCAAGACCATAGTAGCGTTCATGTCAATGCTCATGGCACTTGACAACGGTTTTCAAGCCTGTTTGATGGCTCCTACTGAAATTTTGTCAGTTCAACACTATCAGAGTTTTATTGAATTATCTAAAAACTTGAATATCAGCGTTTCATTATTGACTGGCTCAACAAATACTTCAGATAGAAAAAAAATTCATGAATCGTTAGAAAACGGTGAATTACACATCCTTATTGGCACCCATGCCCTGCTGGAAGACAAGGTGAAATTCAAGAATCTGGGACTCGCAATTATAGACGAGCAACATCGTTTTGGAGTGGCGCAACGAAGTAAGTTGTGGCACAAAAATGAATACCCTCCGCATGTTTTGGTGATGACGGCCACACCCATTCCAAGAACATTGGCCATGAGTGTGTATGGCGATTTAGACAATAGTGTAATTGATGAACTTCCGCCAGGGAGAAAAGAAATTACCACGGTGCACAGATACGATGCCAATCGCTTAAAAGTATTTCGGTTTCTACGGGATGAAATTGAAAAAGGAAGGCAAGTCTATATTGTGTATCCACTCATTCAGGAAAGTGAAGCACTAGATTACAAAGACCTAATGGACGGCTATGAAAGCATCGCTAGAGATTTTCCGGCGCCAACCTATCAAATCTCTATTGTGCACGGGAAAATGAAACCGGCAGACAAAGAGTATGAAATGGAGCGGTTTGTAAAGGGCGAAACCCAGATTATGGTTGCTACCACGGTTATTGAGGTGGGGGTAAATGTTCCCAATGCCTCTGTGATGGTGATTGAAAGTGCCGAACGATTCGGACTCTCACAACTGCACCAACTTAGAGGGCGCGTAGGACGCGGTGCAGAACAAAGCTATTGCATCTTAATGACCAGCCACAAATTGAGTGCTGATGCCAAAACGCGTATCCAGACCATGGCCCAAACCAGCGACGGTTTCGAAATTAGTGAAGTAGACTTAAAATTAAGAGGTCCTGGAGACTTAATGGGCACCCAACAAAGCGGGGTATTGAACCTGCGCATTGCAGATATTGTGAAAGATGCTGAAATCTTAAAACTCGCGCGTAACTATGCCATAAAAACTCTGACAGCAGACCCTTCGCTGTCCTCGCCAGAAAACAAGGCTATTAAGAGCACCTTTGCACAACTTGTTAAATATAAAAACATATGGAATTATATAAGTTAGCGGTAGTAAAACTGAAAATAACATACTTAACGCTCGTTCTGTTTTTGTATGGTTGTGCTAATTCTGGGCAAAAACCAGCACCTTCTCAAGAAAAAGCGGCCATTCAGATAGCTACCGATAATGCGATTGCCTGCTCAGATAAAAGCTGCGTTGGTTCGTACGTAGGGCCTGAATTTGTTGATAGAGATGATGTTGCCCACCAGTTTTCAAACCAAATGAGTAGCGCTGTGGGCGATCAACTAAAAAAGCTATACAAGAAAGGAACTTTCAGTAAAGTAGATTTTTCAGCAATTACCATGAACACAATAGGCATGGGCACTAGGTATGTAAATTATACGCTGGTCATTCCTTTTATATCAGTAAGCGAAGCTTGTGATGCCTATACCTCTTTCGACCACGTAGGAGGCTGGAACCATGCGCCAGCACTTTCAGCACGAAAGAAACAACTAAGCAAGGTATTGCTGAAAGGCGAATCACTTGATATTAGCGACTTAAAAACAACATCGGAGGGATTACAAGAATATTGGATTCAGTGGAAAAATAAAGACGTACAAGCCGACTGTGAATTGTAAGATCCCCTTAGATATATGATGAATTTGAATAATTGTTTTCTTCACCAGTATTAATCCGTACTTTAGATGCTTCGAAATTACAACCTTATGAAACTAAAATATCTCACACTCGCGGCAGCATTTTTGGTTGCTTCACCCAATTTTGCACAGAAAAAAAATAAAAAGAAAGATTCAAAAGAAAAAGAAACTACCGAATGGAATGTAGCAGACCCGGGTATGGGTTTCAACTATAAAACACACAGTTTTACAACAGATGAGGGAACTTGGATGAATCTGGACGTAAGCCCTGATGGTCAAACCATTGTGTTCGATATGCTGGGAGATATCTACACCATGCCAATTACAGGCGGTAAAGCCAAGGTGATTCGTAGTGGTATTCCTTTTGAAATTCAACCGAGATTTAGCCCAGACGGGACTAAAATATCTTTTACAAGTGATGCTGGCGGCGGTGATAATATATGGGTAATGGATGCCGATGGAGAAAACGCCAAGCAAATTACCAAAGAAGATTTTCGCTTATTGAACAATGCTGTTTGGACACCCGATGGCAATTACCTGATTGCCCGAAAACACTTTACTTCCGGAAGAAGTCTCGGTGCAGGCGAATTGTGGCAATACCATCAGACGGGCGGTAGCGGATTGCAACTTACCGAGCGTAAAAACGACCAACAAGATGTAAATGAACCGTGGGTTTCAGCAGATGGAAAATACCTTTATTATTCAGAAGACATGTATCCGGGAGGGTTCTTTAAGTACAACAAAGACCCGAACAGCCAGATTTATGTAATCAAACGATACAATTTTAACGACGGTACCACAGAAACCATTACCGGAGGCCCAGGTGGCGCTGCACGGCCTACCGTATCGCCAGACGGATTGAAGTTAGCATTTGTAAAAAGAGTGCGTGAAAAGAGCGTACTCTATATCCACGATCTTGAAACGGGCGAAGAGTGGCCTGTTTACGACCAATTGAACAAAGACCAACAAGAAGCTTGGGCAATTTTTGGCGTATATCCAAATTTTGATTGGATGCCAAATAATAAAGAGCTGGTCTTTTGGAGTGGAGGAAAAATCAATAAAATCAATATTGAAAACCAACAAGCGTCTATCATACCATTTACTGCCGATGTAAAAATTGACTTAGCTGAGACCGTATACACCAAGAGTCCGGTAGCGCAAGACATGGTGACTTCGAAGGTGATACGAGACGCTGTTACCTCACCCGATGGAAAATTTTTAGTTTTCAATGCTTTGGGTTATATTTGGCGAAAGGAGCTACCCAATGGCACTCCGAAAAGATTAACTACAGGCACCGATTTTGAGTTTGAACCGACCATCTCCCCAGATGGAAGCACTATTGCTTACGTCAGTTGGAACGACCTCGAGAAAGGTGCCATTTTTATGATACCTGCCCAAGGTGGAACCCCTACCAAACTCACGAGCAGCAAAGCCATTTATCGTACGCCATCGTTTTCTAGAAACGGACAAATGCTAGCTTTCAGAAAAGAAAGTGGGAATGCAGACCAAGGATTCAGTTTCACTAAAAAGCCTGGTATTTACACCATCAACAAATCGGGAACCAACGAAAATTTCGTAATAAATAAGGGAGAGAACCCAACATTTTCTAGCGACGGAAAACGTATTTTCCTACAAACTGGCGGTACGTATTTCGGAAATCTCACAAAAAAATTAATCAGCGTCAATCTTAATGGAAACGATGAGCAAGAACACCTTATTTCAAAATATGCCAACCATATCGTGCCTAGTCCTGATAATAAATGGGTTGCGTTTTCAAACCTTCATAAGGTGTATATCGCCCCGCTGGTAACCAATGGTAAACCCATTACTTTAGACGGAAAGAGCAACTCTGTTCCTGTTCAGCAAATTGCGAAAGACGCAGGTGTAAATATTCATTGGGCTGCGAATAGCCAAAAAGTAATGTGGACTCTTGGCGACGAGTATTTCAGCAATACGTTAAATGAAAAATTCACCTTTTTACCGGGAGCTTCTGAAACCCCATCTGAAATGCCAACTTCAGGGATTAAAATCGGTGTAACGGTCCCTACCGATACACCCACTGGTAAAATTGCCTTCACCAATGCGCGTATCATTACCATGAAAGGAGATGAAGTGATGGGCAGTGGTACCATTATTATTGAAGGAAATAAAATCATTGGGATAGGGCAGAAAATCGGAATTCCAGCCGATGCCAAGGTCTATGATGCTACCGGAAAGACCATTATGCCGGGCTTGGTAGACGCACACGCACATATAGGTGCGTTTCGATCTGGTATCCCGTCACAGCAAAATTGGCAATTTATGGCGAATCTTGCGTATGGTGTAACGACCGCACACGACCCTTCTGCTAATACAGAAACAGTTTTTACACTTTCAGAATTACAGAAAACGGGCAGCCTTGTAGGACCTAGATTGTTTTCTACCGGATTTATTTTATACGGAGCCGATGGCGATTTTAAAGCTGTTATCAATAATTTGGAAGATGCGCGAAGCAGTATCCGCAGAACAAAGGCATTTGGTGCCAAGAGTGTAAAAAGCTATAATCAGCCCAGAAGAGAGCAACGCCAGCAAGTATTGCAGGCAGCCCGTGAAGAAGGGATTAATGTGGTTCCTGAGGGTGGCTCCACCTTTTATCATAACATGACCATGGTTATCGACGGCCATACGGGGGTAGAACACAACATCCCAGTGGCGCCTGTTTATAAAGATGTTTTGGAAGTATGGGGTAAGAGCGGAACGGGCTACACACCCACACTCATTGTAAATTACGGTGGTTTAAACGGAGAGTATTTTTACTATCAACGTGACAATGTTTGGGAAAATGAAAAACTCCTCACCTTTTCCCCTAGAGCGGTCATAGATTCACGCTCAAGACACAGGACAATGGTACCGCTTTCAGAATATGAAAACGGACATGTATTGGTCTCTAAAACGGCCAAACAATTAAGTGATGCCGGCGTAAAAGTAAACATGGGAGCACATGGCCAATTGCAAGGTCTGGGAGCCCATTGGGAAACTTGGATGCTTGCCGCAGGGGGTATGAGCAATTTGGAAGCATTAAAAACAGCTACGATTAATGCAGCAGAATATATTGGAGCTGGAGATGATATTGGTTCTTTGGAAGTTGGGAAACTGGCAGATCTTATTGTGTTGAATGAAAACCCATTAGAAAACATTGAAAACACGAATACCATTGAAATGGTGATGGTAAATGGTCGTCTTTACGATGCAGATACCATGAACGAGATTGGAAACAATGACAAAAAACGGAAGCCTTTTTGGTGGGAAGATAACAAACACAGTGAAGCGTTCCCATGGCATCAAGAAAGTAAAGGATTTTTGCATATGGGCTGTAACCACTAAGTATTCATGAATTAAACATATGAATCTCCGCCCCTATTGGCAATTTTATAGATCTATTTTCCCGTTTATAGCGGCATTTGGCTTTGTTGTTTTAGTACTGTTTGGTGTGCTGTGGGGGTATCTCCTATTCTGCACCCTAGCCTTTGGTATGGGTTTATTGGGGTTTCAGTATTTTAAAAAAAATGAATATTACAGCTATTACAACCTGGGCATTACCAAATGGCAGCTCGCAAAATCCGCATTCATCATCAATTTGTTGGTAGGACTTCCTATTTTTCTTGTTTGCCTGCCATTATTTCTATTCATATTTGGAAGTACTTCAATTACATAGTGCCGTTAAATCGTTTGGACGAAAAAAAATTGTTCGAGAAGTTTCTTTTCAAATTGAAAAGGGAACTATTGTTGGGCTCTTCGGAAGAAATGGTTCAGGAAAATCTACATTGCTGAAACTTCTTTTCGGGACTTTAAAGGCAGATGCACTTGAAGTTTCAATCGATGGGCAACTGGTGAGACCGTCTCAAGTAATTCCGAAGCAACTCATAGGGTATGCACCACAACACGGCTTTTTACCGAAGAATAGAAAGGTACGTGATATCATTCCGCTCTTTCACAGATCCGAAGAAAAACAAGACGCTATTTTTTACGATTCGCATATTGCAACAATGACCCACAAATCAGTGGAACAGTTATCGCTTGGCGAATTAAAGTATTTTGAAGTGGTTTTACTTTCGCATCTGCCGCATCCTTTTTTGATGTTAGACGAGCCTTTTTCTATGCTCGAACCACTTCATAAAGAGCGTTTGAAAGAATTCTTGGTTGCGCTTAAACAACTAAAAGGTATGTTGATAACCGACCATTATTATCAGGATGTGTTAGAAATTGCAGACCAAAATATTGTGATAAAGGAAGGTATCTCCTACCCGATCACCAACACCCAAGATTTGCAGCGGTTTGAATACCTTTCCAAAAAATAGGCGCTACAAAAAACATAAAAAAGACCCCAATTTCTTGAGGTCTTTTCTACTTACTTAACTTATGTAAAAGGAGATTATCCTTTTGGCATAACTACCTTGTCGATAGCGTGTATCACTCCGTTAGAAGCATCTACATCGGCCATCACTACAGTAGCCATTTTTCCTTTTCCATCTTTTACCATTACTTTACCATCTTTTAGAGAAAGTACAAGATTTTCTCCTGCTAAGGTAGTAACGTTATAAGCGTTATTGTTGTCGTTAATCGCTTTAATTACAGCATCGGCTTTCCACTCTCCACTTACTACGTGATATTTTAGCAAGTTTTGTAGTTTCGCTTTATTATCATCATTCATAAGCATGTCCATGCTTGCTGCAGGAACGGCTGCAAACGCATCATTTGTAGGTGCAAATACAGTGTATTCACCTTCTTCCATAAAGGTCGTTGCAAGATCTGCTTGCTTTAACGCAGCTACTAAGGTTGAAAAGTTTTCATTTTTCATTGCAATAGAAGCGATTGAATTTTCTCTCATCTTCATTTTTTCAGCCTCCATCATTTTAGCTTCCTCATCAGCCTTCATTTTGGCTTCCATTTCCATCTTTTCCTGTTCAGCTTTTGCTTCAGCTTCTTTCTTTTTTCCATCGTCACAGGCCGCGAATAACATAGCAACTACAGCTAGTGACATACATAATTTCATTATTTTCATAGTATTGTTGGTTTTATTAATTATTTATATCAAAGATAGCGCGGTTTCCGTGCATATACTATTAACAATTCACTAATGTTACGTTAAATGATATGAGAAAAATCAAGTTTTAGTTAAAAAAATTGTGATGATCTTACAACTATTAAAGTTGTGTTACGGAATCTACGGCAACTGCCTAATTTTTGTATCTTTATAAGCGTAACACTAAAACAAAAATTATGGTCAAAGCAAAATATCAAAACGTCTTAGATTTAGGTGAAAAACTAAAAATCCAAAATGGAGACGTAAAGGTCGATGGAAACAAACTTCATATTACAGGAACTGCAAATACCCAATACGAGAAAAACCTTTTGTGGGACGAAATTAAAGCTTCTGGAGGTGAGAATCCGTCAGACATCATGGCCGATATTAAGGTAGCAGATACTACCGTATACGCGCGACATACTGTTGAAAGTGGTGAGTCACTCAGTAAAATTGCAAAGCACTACTATAAGGACCCGATGAAATACAACGCAATTTTTGAAGCCAACAGAGATAAATTAAAGAATCCTGATATGATCCATCCTGGACAAGAGTTAGTGATTCCGAATATATAAGTAGCAAGCTATTAAACAAATCCCGCCTTAGTGCGGGTTTTTTTATGTAAACCATGGTAGCAGATATTTCTATTTGGTTACTTCTCGGCCTATTTGTGTTGGGCGCAGCGGCCTTTACACTTTCTACCATAAGTGGCGGTGGCGGAGCCTTAATGCAAATCCCAATACTCAATGCACTTCTCGGTACTGGACAAACTGCCCAAGTGATTAATTTAGGAACATTTATAAGCAGACCTTCTCGTATTATCATTTTTTGGAAATACATAAACTGGAAGGTATTTTGGTACTATGTACCTTCTGCTATGTTGGGCGCCATATTCGCTGCCTGGCTATTTTCTGAAGTAAAAATTTATTGGATTCAGTTGGTCGTGGGGCTATTTTTAGTCAGTACGCTAGTTCAATATCGGTTTGGAAAAAAAGAACGGTCTTTTCCCGTAGCGCTTTGGTATTTTATACCCCTCGGATTTTTCATTGCTATCATTGGTACATTTACAGGTGGTATGGGACCGATTTTAAATCCGTTTCTATTAAACGCCGGAATCGATAAAGAAGAGTTGATTGGTACCAAGAGTGCCCAAAGTTTCTTTTTAGGAATTGCACAAATAGGGAGCTATGCATTTTTTGGTTTACTCACCACCGAACTTTGGATACTGGGTATTGCGATGGGATTAGGTGCCATTGTGGGAAATCTTATAGGAAAATGGCTGTTACAACGTATGAGCAAATTGGCATTTAGACGTTGGCTGATCACTATCATGGTATTATCAGGAATTGTGCTGATCGTGAAAGCTATTTCTGAAATTGTGAGTTAAATTTTTAATTAGCCTCAATTACAATTTTGGAAGAAATGAAATTAAGAAAGCCCGCAAGCGTAAGACCGGAATTGAAGAAGAACAAAACCGCATTGACGGGTAATAAAAAGACCGCTTTTTAAGGCGGTCTCTTTAGTTCTAAGTTAAAAAATTACTTAAGAAATTTTAATGGTTCTTGCTGGCTTTTTCTTAGCCTCTTCTTTCTTCGGAAGTGTTAATTTTAAAATACCATCTTCATACGAAGCTTTGATATGTTCTGCATCTACAGACTCTGGCAGTGTAAAACTTCTGTTGAAAGAAGCGTATTCAAACTCTTTTCGAGTGAATGTGTCTTCCTCATTTGAAGTTTCATTTTTCATTTCAGAAGAAATGGAAAGTACTTGATTGTCTATCTCTACTTTAAAATCTTCTTTTTTCATGCCAGGTGCCGCTAGATGCACAGAGAAATAATCATCTGTTTCCGAAATATTGACTTTCGGTAGGCTTAAACCAGTGTTGAAATTCGATTTAAAAACGCTTGGCAAATCATTGCTGAACATTTCATCAATCCATGAAGACCATGTCGGGAAGGTTCCCACCATGCCTTTGTTTGCCAAACTTCCATTTTTTTCGCTATTTACTAATTTGTTCATGATAAAAAAATTTTAGTTAGACTTAATTTCAACCATAAAAATGCAACTAGTGTTCCAAAAGAAACAAATGACATGATTGAAATAAAAAATTATCAATTTTTAAAAACTAGAGATGCTATTAAAAGGAAATTTTAACAATTGAGCGTATTATAATGAAAAAATGTCACTGAAAAAATTTCAGTTTTAGAGTCCGCTGATATATCCACCATACACATCTTTAAATCGAAGACCATCACTCAGACTATACTTACTTAATTTTTTGAATTCTACCAAGGCCCATAAGATTACCTCTTTAAAAAATGGCTTATCTTTTTCAGCAATATCTGGTACATAATTCTCCAGTAATTCGTCTAGCGGTTCTATTCGGTCTAGCTGAAGTTGAAATTGGTCATCGTCATAGGTATCTAGCAGTTCAAATCCGCCTGTTTGTTCAAAAAACCAACCTACAACCTCTTCGTAAGGGTCTGCATCTCCTTCTTTCTGAAGTTTTTCTATCTTCGGAAAATAGTTTAAAAATTGATGTTTTACGGCATCTGCAATGAGTTGCCTAGCAACCTCGTTGGCACCTTCTTGCTCACCTTCGTACACCAATTCTACCTTTCCAGTAATGGCGGGCACTATGCCCATAAAGTCACTTAAACGCACATTAGTTTGCTCATCTCCATTGGTTAATGCTCTTCGCTCTGCGGTGCTCAATAAATTTTCGAATGCAGTGATACTCAATCGTGCGCTCACACCACTTTTAGCATCGATAAATTCGCTGTCTCGTGCTTCAAAACTTATCTGCTCCACAATGTCTTTTGCTAATTCTGGAACGTAGATATTTGCTTTTTCTTCAATCGCTAGAGCTGTTTCCTGTTCAGTAATAGTTCGAGCCACATCTAAACTTTCTGGGTAATGCGTAAGAATCTGGGAACCAATTCGGTCTTTCAACGGCGTCACAATACTACCCCTATTGGTGTAGTCTTCAGGGTTTGCCGTAAATACAAATTGAATATCCATAGGCAATCGCAGTTTGAATCCGCGAATCTGTATATCACCTTCCTGCAGAATATTGAACAATGCTACCTGTATCCGGGCTTGTAAGTCTGGCAGTTCGTTAATCACAAAAATACAACGATTGGCACGTGGAATCATTCCGAAGTGAATCACTCGGTCATCTGCGTATGTCAGCTTCATATTTGCTGCTTTTATTGGGTCTACATCGCCTATGATATCTGCAACGGTCACATCTGGGGTTGCTAATTTTTCAGCAAACCGATCGTCTCTATGCAGCCAAGAAATCGGGGTTTCGTCTCCTTTTTCTGATATAAGTTCTTTGGCGTACCTCGAAATGGGCCGAAATGGGTCATCGTTTATTTCACTTCCTTCCACCACAGGCACATATTCATCTAACAGTGAGACCATCTGTCTCGCCAAACGTGTTTTTGCTTGTCCGCGCAGTCCTAGCAAATTGATGTTATGCTTCGAGAGAATAGCACGTTCAAGTTCAGGGATAACAGTGTACTCATACCCATGAATACCTTCAAAAACCACTTCTTTCTTCATGATTTTTTGAAGTAGATTGCGTCGAAGTTCTTCTTTGATTGTCTGGTACTCGAAGCCAGCTTTCTTCAGCTGGGCGAACGTTTTTATGTTTTCTATTTTCATATGTTATTAAAATGGATTCTCCCCTTGAGGGGAGTTAGAGGGGTGTTCACTTAAACACAACATCCCCCTACTCCCCTTCAAAGGGGGAATTCTATTATCTTATTTTTCGTTTTCTGTTGTTCTCGTAATCTGTAAAAATCATCTCACCCAGCCCTTGCAACCCTGTGTAAAACGCCTTCCCTTGGTTGGCTTCGGTAAAATGATCTACAAATTGCTGTAAATATGGGTCGCTCGCAATCATGAATGTGGTAATGGGAATATGCAATTTTCGTGCTTGCGCAGCCATCATATAACACTTATTCACGATGTACTCATCTAAGCCGTTACTGTTTTTGTAATAACGTCCGTCTGGTAGCCGTAAACAGCTTGGTTTACCATCGGTAATCATGAATATTTGTTTGTTTGTATTTCGTTTGCGCCGCAACATATCCATAGCGAGTTGCAACCCGGCGACTGTGTTAGTGTGGTACGGCCCCACGTTTAAATACGGTAAATCCTTGATTTTTATGGGCCATGCATCGTTTCCGAACACCAAAATGTCGAGTGTATCTTTCGGGTAACGGGTGGTGATCAATTCTGAAAGCGCCATGGCAACTTTCTTGGCAGGTGTAATTCTATCTTCGCCATACAATATCATGCTGTGGCTAATATCAATCATGAGCACGGTACTCATTTGGGCCTTGAACATGGTTTCTTCTACTACCAGATCATTTTCAGTGAGACGTAAGTCACCAATACCATGATTTATTTGGGCATTCTTCAGACTTTCAGTCATAGAGATACGTTCTAAAGAATCACCAAATTGATAATTTCTAAACTCGCCCGATTGCTCGTCTCCTCTACCTGTGTACTTCGATTTATGATTACCTAGACCACCTCGCTTTAATTTTCCAAAAATCTGTTCCAACGCCCGTTTCCGCAGTGAGCGTTCCAACTTTTCAGTAATAGAAACTTTACCATCCCCTTTTCCCTTTCCGCTACCATCTGGCCGAAACTCTTCCCGAATGAATCCACGTTCCTTTAATTCTTCTATAAAATCGTCGATGGTATAGTCTGGTGTAGTAAGCTTGTATTCGTTGTCCAATTGTCGCAACCAGTCTATTGCCTCGTCAAAATCTCCCGAGGTGTGTGTTATTAACTCTTGGAATATCTCAAAAAGCCGCTCAAAGATAGACTGCTCTTTTGGGGTATGTTTGGTAAAAACGAAACCAGTTTTAGGAGGTTGCTTTTTCATTTCTTAAAAATACCATATTTCTGTGTAGGAAAGGTATTCGTTTTGTTAAACAAAAGTTAGAATCTTCAAAATGCAATAAGAATGAAAGTGGTTCGCTCCCTTTTTGAATTTTAGTATCTTTAGGCTTCTTTAAAATTTACCAACCATGAAGCACTTTTTTCTAAGCTTATTACTCTTAATTACTGGCTGTCTTTCGGCCCAACAACTCACCAACGATATTTTAAAAGATATGAAGCCCCGAAATATTGGTCCGGGTGGGATGTCTGGTCGAGTCACTTCTATAGATGTAGTTACCAATAACCCTGATGTGATGTATGTAGGTACTGCCTCTGGTGGGCTTTGGAAAAGCACCAGCGGGGGGATTAAGTGGGACCCCATATTCGACAATGAGAAAACAGCATCTATTGGTGCTGTGGCCATTCAGCAAAGCAACCCGAGTGTTGTCTGGGTAGGCACAGGTGAAGGAAACCCTAGAAATAGCCTGAATGGCGGATTTGGGATCTATAAAACCTTAGATGGCGGAAAGACTTGGAAAAGCATGGGCTTGGAAAACACGCGGCATATCCATAAAGTAATTATCGACCCTACCAATCCTGATGTGGTCTACGTAGGTGCCATTGGATCGCCTTGGGGTGTACACCCAGAACGTGGGGTGTTTAAAACAACCGATGGTGGTAAAACATGGAATAAAATCTTGTTTCAAAATAAAAAAACGGGTGTGGCAGACATGGTGATGGATCCTACCAACCCAAATAAACTGTTAGTTGCCATGTGGGAACACAAAAGAGACCCATGGTTCTTTACATCTGGCGGTGAAGGGTCTGGTCTGTTCATTACCCACGATGGCGGAGATACTTGGGAAGAACGCACCGATGCAGACGGATTACCAAAAGGAGAACTGGGACGTATTGGTCTTGCTATTGCTCCTAATAAACCGAACATTATCTATGCTCTTGTAGAAGCAAAAAAGAATGCCTTGTACAAGTCTGAAGATGGCGGATTTACATGGAAAAAAATTAACGATAAAAACGATATCGGGAATCGCCCATTTTACTACAGTGATATTTTTGTAGACCCTGAGAATGAAAATCGTGTGTACTCGGTATTTACCTACGTAAATGTTTCTGAAGATGGCGGTAAGAATTTTACCGAACTCATGCCAGCCTATGGCGTAGACAACGGAGTACACCCAGACCACCATGCGTGGTGGATCCACCCTAGCGATGGTAGCTTTATGATGGATGGGAATGACGGCGGACTGAACATTACGCACGATGGTGGCGCTTCCTGGCGTTTTGTAGGGAACTTACCAGTGGCGCAGTTTTATCATATTAATGTAGATAATGAGTTTCCGTACAACGTCTACGGCGGTATGCAAGACAACGGTAGTTGGAGAGGCCCTGCATACGTGTGGAAGGCCCAAGGAATTCGAAATAGCTATTGGCAAGAAATTAGTTTTGGAGATGGCTTTGATGTGGTTCCAGATCGTGACGACAGCCGATACGGCTGGAGTATGAGTCAGCAGGGGTTTGTGAGCCGTTATGACCATATCACAGGAAACAATTATACGGTGAAACCCACCCATCCAGATCCTGAAATGTTCTTGCGTTTCAACTGGAACAGTGCCATTAACATCGACCCGTTCGATAACAGCACCATTTACTTCGGAAGTCAGTTTGTACACAAATCGACCGACAAAGGACTCACTTGGGAGGTAATCTCACCAGATCTTACCACCAACGATCCCGAAAAGCAAAAACAGAGCGAAAGTGGCGGACTTACCATGGATGCAACGGGTGCCGAAAACCATACTACGATTCTTGTAATTGAACCCTCTCCCCTAGAGCGAAATATGCTTTGGGTAGGAAGTGATGATGGCCGGGTTCACTACACCCAAAACGGCGGTGAAACGTGGGTAGATGTTTCAAAAAATATCCCTGGCCTGCCAACAGGTAGTTGGATTGTACAAATTAAGGCAAGTAACAAGACTAAAGGCGAAGCGTTGCTCGTGGCGAATGACTACAGACGATTTAACTACACGCCTTATGCCTACAGAACGACAGATTATGGTAAAACTTGGAAACGCATAGTTGATGCCGACGATGTAGAAAGTTATACCCTCAGCATTGTTGAAGACCCCATAGAAAAGAATTTGCTGTTTTTAGGAACTGATGATGGGTTGTATGTTTCTACGAATGCAGGCGGTAGTTGGATGAAGTGGACACGAGGCTTCCCAACGGTATCTGTAAAAGATTTGGTGATTCAAGAGCGGGAAGACGATTTGGTGATCGGTACTTTTGGACGTGCTGCGTGGGTATTAGACGACATTCGTCCAATGCGTGAAATTGCTAAAAATACCAACATCTTAAATGAACCACTACGAGTTTTCAATCCGCCAACGGCCTATCAAGCTGCTTACCAACAACCTACGGGTAGCAGATTTGGGGGCGACGCACTGTACAATGGCGAGAACAGACCTGGCGGCGCGCGTATTAGCTACTATTTTAAGAAAGATGAAAGTTCCGCTGACGCGAAGGAGATGGACACGGACGATATGTCATCAGACGACGAAACAGAAAATGATAGCAGCAACGAGGGTGATGAAACGAACGTTGCTGAAACTTCGGATATTTCCGAAGAAAACAAACCAAGTAAAGATTCTATTTACATGAAAATTTACGACGGCACGCGACTTATTCGCAGTCTGAAAAGAAAGGTGCCCGACAGTACTGGGATTTATACCTGGCGCTGGTGGATGGATGAAGCGGGGGTTGACCGTCCTTCTCGAACCATCAGAAAACGTCGTAGGGAGCCCGGTGGAACCTCAGTAAAACCTGGAACGTACAAGGTAACTCTAGAACACGACGGTACAAGCACAAGCACTACTGTAAAGGTTGAAAGCGACCCACGATTAGACATTCCACAACAAGCGATTATTGAAAGTTATGACGCGTCAAAACAACTCGAAAACATGACCCAGACGGCCGCAGACGCTGTGAAACAACTTGTAGAAAGTAAGAATACGGCAGACGATTTCAGCAAAAAATTGACCAAGGAGGACAAGAAAAAATACAAGGAAGAAATTAAGGCCTCTAAAGAAATCAGCAAGCAAATAGACTCACTTGTAGCTATGTATTTGGGTAAAGTAGACAAACGACAAGGAATTACCAGAAATCCTGAAATTACTGTAATGCAGCGTATCGGACAGGCCAATTGGTATAGTGGCAGCAGACCGAACGGTTTGACGAAAACCGAGCGCACCTTAATTCAACAAGCTGAAGACGAGTTGGAGGCTGCACTTCAAAAGACCAATATGTTTTTTGTAACCGAGTGGCCCAAATACCAGTCTAAAATGAACAAAGTGACCATCAGTCCCTTTAAAGATACCAGACGAATACAACTAGAATAACAAAAAAACAACCACCATGAAAAATTTCATCACACTACTTGCCATCGTGCTTTTGTTCGCGGCTTGTAAAGACACCAAAAAAGAGGAAGTTGCCCAGGTGAAAGACATCGGGCAATACAGCATTGCACAGTTTATGGACAATGAGAATGCGTTTGCCAATGGGTACGCACCAGACAAAAGTAAGGTGCTTATCACCAGCAACCGATCTGGCATCTATAATATGTACACGACACCAGCACAGGGAGGCGAACTTACACCTATTACCAAAAGTGATAGCGCTTCTATTTACGGGATCTCTTATTTTCCGGAAGACGACAGGATATTGTTTCGGATGGATGGCAACGGTGATGAAATTTATAAAATCTATATGAAAGATGGTGACCAGATCACTGCCCTCACCCCTACCGAAGAGGTACGCGCCTTATTTAGGGGTTGGTCTAAAGATGGAAAGAGTTTTTTCTACGGAAGCAATGAAAGAGACCGTCGATTTTTGGACCATTATGAAATGAACATTGAAACCATGACTCCAACGATGGTGTATCAGATTGAAGAAGGCTTCGATTTTGCTGGTATGAGCGACGACAAAAAGTACATCGCGCTACTAAGCCCCATCAACACCAACGATTCAGATTTATATATTCTAAATACTGAAACCAATGAAAAGACGAAGGTAAATGAAACTGTGAGCGGTAACAGTCCGCAAGATTTTTCACCCGACGGGAAGGCATTGTACTACACTACCGACGAAGGTGGAGAATTTAGTTATGTCATGAAATACAATATTGAAGAAGGTACTTCTGAAAAAGTGTTGCAACGAGACTGGGATATTAATGGGTATTCGTTTACAGACAATGGCACCTATCAGATTACTTTTATCAACGAAGACGCCAAGAATACCCTTGAGGTGACAGAGGTTGCTACTGGAAAGGCTGTAGAGTTTCCAACATTTGAAAATAAGGAAATTACCAGTGTCGATTTTTCCAGAGATGAAAAGTATGTATTATTACGTGTGGGTGGATCACATACGCCATCAGATTCTTATTCATATAATCTGGAAAGCAAAGAACTATCGCGGCTCACAGAAAATTTAAATAAAGAGATTAATAATGACGACCTTGTTTCGGCGCAAGTGATTCGGTACGAATCGTTTGACGGACTCGAAATTCCGGCGATTTATTACCAACCACATCAAGCCACCAAAGAAAATCCGGTACCTGCATTGGTTTGGGTACATGGTGGTCCTGGCGGACAATCAAGACAAGGGTTTAACAGTACCATTCAATACTTAGTGAACCATGGCTACGCCATTTTGGCCGTAAATAATCGTGGAAGTAGCGGCTACGGTAAGACATTCTACAAAATGGACGACCAGAACCATGGAGACAAAGATTTAAAAGATTGTGTGGCGGGGAAAGATTGGCTCGCCTCTCAAGAGGTAATCGATGGCGACCGTATCGGGATTATTGGAGGATCTTATGGAGGTTATATGACCATGGCCGCACTTACCTATGCTCCAGAGGAGTTCAATGTGGGTGTAAATATCTTTGGAGTGACCAATTGGTTGCGTACCTTAAAAAGCATCCCGCCGTGGTGGGAATCGTTTAAAGATGCGCTGTATACTGAAATGGGAGACCCAAACACAGAAGATTCTATTAGACTGCGACAAATTTCGCCGTTGTTCCATACCGACCAAGTGACCAAACCGCTCATGGTATTGCAAGGAGCGCAAGACCCGCGGGTGTTGCAAGTAGAAAGTGATGAGATTGTGGCTGGGGTTCGTGAAAATGGCGTACCTGTAGAATATGTATTGTTTGAAGATGAAGGCCATGGATTTGTAAAAAAAGAAAATCAGATTGAAGCCTACGGAAAGATTAAAGAATTTTTAGATAAGTACTTAAAAGGAGACGCCACGCAGACTATGGATGGCGAAACCATTAAAAATGTTGAATTAGAAGCAGAAAAATAATATGAAGAAACTATGTATTGCAGTACTCACACTTTTAACCATGGGCTCTGTAGCTCAAAATACTGGAACCGACGAATTAGGAGCTTGGTATATCCTAGCCTCAAACAGTAAAGTTTCAGAGAAGTTTTCGGTACAGTTACAAACCCAATTTCGTTTTTTTGAATTAACCAGTGAAATACAACAATTTAAAATTCGATCTGGTGTAAAGTACCGAATCATGGAAGGGCTATCGGTGGGTGCAGGCTATGCGTATTTCAGAAATGATTTTTCGTACCTATCTGAAACACCAGAAGCCTTCGACGAGCATCGCATCGTGGAAGACATTTTGCTAGACCACAACCTCGGAAAAGTTAAAATAAACCATCGGGCGCGGCTTGAAAATCGTTTTATTGTTGCAAATGGTGAAACTGATACCCGTCATTGGTTTCGCTATATGGCGCAATTTGTATATCCTTTTTCAGATAACTGGAGCGCCGACATTTACAATGAAATATGGCTAAATGTTGGGAACGAACCTACGTTTGCACAGAATTGGTTAGGAGTTGGTTTGGGTTACAAAATTAGCGACCTCATTAAATCGAGAGTAGGTTATCAGAGAATCCACTTAGACGGACCTGATTTTGATAGGTTATTGCTACAAATCACTTTTACACCCGACTTTACCAAGGAAACCACGCCATAACTATCTAAAAATTCTATAGTATGTAATAGATTAAGCGATACCCCTCTCTAAAAGCAAACGCTATGAAATCGAGCAAAATTAATTTTACCAATGCCAACGGCAAAACACTTTCGGGAAGAATAGATCTCCCGCTTCAGCGCGATCCCCATAACTTTGCGATTTTTGCACATTGTTTTACCTGTACCAAAGATTTCAGCGCGGTACGAAATGTGAGCAAAGCCTTAGCTAGTGAAGGTTTTGGTGTACTCCGATTCGATTTTACGGGCTTGGGCGATAGTGACGGTGATTTTGCCGATACAAATTTTTCTAGCAACGTAGATGATTTGGTTAGCGCTGCACATTTTTTAGCTGAAAAATACAAGGCACCTTCACTACTCGTGGGCCACTCATTGGGTGGTGCAGCAGCCATTTTTGCTGCTTCGGAAATACAAAGCATTGAAGCCATAGCAACCATTGGTGCACCAAGTAATCCTGTTCATGTTCAAAAACAATTTGGCGATAAATTAGATGTTATCAAAACTGCGGGTGAAGCTGTGGTCGAACTGGCCGGTAGGGATTTCACCTTTAAAAAACAATTTATAGACAATTTAGAATCACATTCTTGCGAAAATGCGGCGAGAAAACTGAATAAAGCACTCTTAATCATGCATTCTCCCCAAGATGCTACGGTTTCTATAAAAAACGCCGAAGAAATCTACCTCGCAGCAAAACATCCAAAAAGCTTTGTAACCTTAGATGGATCTGAACATTTGCTCATCGATAAAAAAAATGCATCGTACGTAGGTAAAGTAATTGCGGGGTGGGCAGCCCGATACATTGCCGTGCCAGCACCCGAAACAATTAAAACTACACACTCTGTAGTAGCAAGTCTAGACGATGAAGACGGTTTTACCACCCTCATGAAATTGGGAACACACTACATGAAAGCCGATGAACCAACTAGAGTTGGTGGCAAAAATTTTGGTCCGACACCCTACGAATTATTAGCAGGCAGCCTATCTGCCTGTACGGCTATGACCATACAAATGTATGCGAAGCGTAAAAAATGGGGTATCGATAACGTAGAAGTACATACCAGCTATTCGAGAGAACACGCCAAAGATTGTGAAGATTGTGAAAACAATGATGCTGCAAAAATTGATACGTTTACCCGAGAGATTAAGATTACCGCAGATTTGGATGAAAAACAATTAAAACGTGTACTTCAAATAGCCGACAAATGCCCGGTTCATAAAACGCTACACAGCGAAACACAAGTAATTACTACACTCATTCATCCGTGAAGCCTTCCGCCAAATTTGAAGTCAACATCACTGGCACCCATGCTGTTATAGTTCCTCACGAACATGCCCAGCCTTTTCTAGATGCAGGACAAACACGCGTGGCATTAACAGCTTTTTACCAAGAGAAATCGGTGTCCTTTCATGCCAAACTTCACGAACGAAATGGCCAAATAACCATCAGTTTTGGGAAGCGTTATCAAAAACAACTAGGAGTTAGCACACAAGATCATTTCGAATTACAAATAGAAGAAGACACCAGCAAGTACGGAGTCATCATGCCCGAGGCATTTGAGGCAGTATTAGCTACCGATGCAACGGCATTTAACCTTTTTGAAGCACTCACCATGGGCAAAAAGCGTAGTTTGATTTATTATATAGACCGTTTCAAAAGCACACAAACACAGGTAGACAAGTCACTGGTTATCTGTGAAAACTTGAAGAGGGGTATAACAGATGTGAAGGAATTAATAAAACAATAGCGTTAAGATTATTTAAAATGTTTGGGCAGGACGTGCATTGTTCCTACTTTTAGATATATATAAACCAACAATTAACACTACACACTATGAAAAAAATACATATTGGGCTCGTAGGCCTAGCGCTCTTAGGACTTCTAAGTTGTAAGAATGATCAGAACAAAGATGCCGCAGATGACATGGTACAAGAAGAAGTAAAAGAGGAGACCATGGTAAAAGAAGTAGAAGAAGAAGTTAAAAAAGTTACTTTAAATCTTGAGTCAAGAAGTGGAAGCCAAGCTACTGGAGAAGCAACTTTTACTGAAACCGACGGAAAAATTACTTTTGTTGCTATGATATCAGGTCTCGAACCCGGAACCCATGCCATTCACATTCATGAAACTGCAGATTGCTCTGCAGATGATGCCACCTCTTCTGGAGGACATTGGAATCCTACTTTTGAAAAACACGGAAAATGGGGTGCCGAAGATGGTTACCATAAAGGTGATATAGGAAACTTTGTAGCCAATGCCGAGGGTAATGGAAGAATTGCCATGACTACAGACCAATGGTGTGTTGGTTGCGGAGATGAAAAGAAAGACATCCTTGGAAAAGCAATTATTGTGCATAAAGGTGCAGACGACTTTACCTCACAGCCTTCTGGAGCTGCTGGTGCCAGAGTAAGTTGCGGCGGTATCATTCAATAATAGTATTGAAATACGCTAAAAAACAAAGCCTCTAGTACAGTACTAGAGGCTTTTTATATGTAGGCAACCACTGTTTCTTTTTAGGGACACTCGAAGTAGGTTTACTTTATGTTTCAGTAGTGCTTACGATACTACAGTACAATTAATTCAAAAACAATACCAAAGTAAAACCCCGATCTAAATTTAGATCGGGGTTTTGTATTTTACATGTTGCCATGTTTACTTTTTCACAATGCGTTTTACCACACTTGAAGTTTCCGAATTAATTCTAACAAAGTAGAGTCCGGTAGCCATATTCTCAAGAGAAATAGCCGTATCAACTCCAGCATCAGTTAGATCAATCGTGTTAATTGTTCTACCATTCACATCGGTTACGATAGCCGAAGTTAAGTTCAGCGAACCGTTATTACGTAAGGTAACCACACCTGATGTAGGATTCGGGAATAAAGCAATTTCGTTTGCTAAGAGATTGTCTTCTACCCCTAATATTTCATCTACCGTAAGGTTAAATGTACATGTATCACTGTTAGTGGCCGCATCTGTTGCCGTAATGGTAATAACCGTAACTCCAGGGCCTACTTGTGTACCTGCCGCTGGCGACTGGGTTTTAATAGGCGAAGCTGTACAATTATCTGTTGCCGTAGCAAGAGAAGTATAGTCTGGAATAGTAAACATTCCGCTACCATCGGTAATTGTTTCAGTTTCGTCTGCTGGGCATACTACTTCAGGTGCTTCTGCATCTACAGTAACTTCAGCTGGGGCACGAGATGCTAAACATCCTGAGAACCCTACACCAATATCACTTGCAACACCATAATTTTCATCATTACAAACATCTGCCCAATCTACATTCGAATCGGTATCACCAAATCGCTGAAACGATTCGTTACAAACCGTTGTTAAAGAAGCGCCAGGTCCAGTCCAATCAAGATCAGCTGCCGTAATGTTGAATCCATTAATGGTTACATTTAAAGCAGAAATTTCCGCAGCACTAAAGTTCCAGAATACAGAATCTACTACATTTCCAGAATCGTCTACAATAATGATCCATCCATTGCCGGTACTACCCCACCAGATGTTATCGCCCCAATAATCTGAAGCTCCAGTAGCATCGCTAAAAGTTACAACGCTATCGGCTCCTATTTGGCCTAACGATTGTTGTACGCTATTCACAGTATTAATGTTGGTATATGGCTCATCACTTACAGCGACAGTATATCCAGTATAATCTGTAGCAACTCCAACATTTTGAATTTCCAAACGGTCTGGAGTTTCAAAAGTCATTTCAGAAATCACCAATTCAGACAATGGTCCGGGCGGATTCTCCTGTGCGTATACTGTAGTGTTAGACACTGGGTTAAATGTATAGTCTTCCCCTTCAAACAAGAAGTTTCCTCCAGTTTCGGCGTCGAACCATCTAATTACGTTTGCAGGATCGTTTGGTGTTGCTGAAACCGTTACAGAATCGCCCACACAGATATCAGATGCACCCGTAGCAGTTGGTTCTGTTGGAACACCCAATACTTCTACTGAATCTGTAGCTGATGAAGCTACCGCACATGCTGTAGCAGTTACTTCATACATAATAGTATGTACTCCAATTCCAGCTGCAGCAGGATCGAAGGTATACGTACTTCCGTTTCCATCATCTGTTACTCCAGGACCGCTGTATACACCTCCAAAAGGAGTTCCTCCAGTTAATCCGGTAAGTACTTCTTCATTTACACATACATCAGCTGGTGCTGTCATATTAGCTGTAGCAGACGGAGTATCGAAAGCTTCCGTTCCGTCAGAACGACTATTCGATGAACCTTGATCTGCGCTAAAACCTAATCCCCTACGCGCAAAAGCGTCCCAAATAAGGCATTCGTTTGCACCGCCATATAAGGCTTGGTCTGCTGCGAAGATAGCATCTCTACCATCTACAAAACCTGGGCTACAAGGCTGTAATTTCATTCCTTCGATAACCAAGGCCAATGCTTGTACATTTCCAGCATCTAAATTAACATCTCCCTGGAAGTTGTAAATATCATTATCGATACCATGTTCTGCGATGAGCTCCCAAGTAAGTTCCCATAACATCATAGACCAAACAGAACCAACACCGTGAGGAACTGCTGCTGTCTTAATATCATCATACGTTTGTGAGTTTATAGCAAAATCTGTGCTATATGGCTGTGGTCTAATTCCGCCGCCATTAGGTCCTTGTCCAAATAGGTACGTTCCAACTGCACGAGGGTCTTCTGCCATATCTCCAGGCTCTATTGTTAAGATAGCACCTAAGAAATCACTCCATCCTTCTCCCATTTGCTCTGTATTTCCAAGACATCCTGCTTGGCTCGGTCCTCCAGTTAGTCGGTTTGAAACTCCATGGCCATATTCGTGAACAATAACTAAGTTATCAAAGTCTCCATCTTTATCGTTACAGATATACATTTGCATACGTGGATTTCCACCATCAGGAGGTGTCCCAAAGTTTGCATTACAGGTTCCCGATCCATCTTGTGCTTCGGCATCGACAGAGTCTCCTCCTACACCATTTCCGCTATAGTTTAATTCTTGGAAATTTCCACCTGCTTCGTCGAAACCATACTGAAATAATACATCGTGGATGATGTTGTTCCAGTAAAATAAGTTTGTAATAGCCGCAGACTCATATTGGTTGCTATTGGTATACACTTGGTTGAAAGGAAATCCAGTAAAATCTAATGTTGCGCCTCCGTCAGGTTGAAAACCGAAGTTATCACCATCTTCATAGGCATCTACGTTATTTCCTTTTGTTACGGTAAACTCTGCACCTGCAGCTCCGTTGGTATCGTGCCATCCAAAAGGTGATGCCAATAAATCGGCTGGATTTGTCACGATGCTTCTTGAACCGAAATACGGACTTTCTACAGGAATTGCAAATACTTCATAGCTATTTGGAGGAAGTGTTGCATTGGCAACCATCTCATTATAATTAGGAATATCGTATAAATTCTTATGGAAATCTAACGCTTTAGCTTCGCTTGGTTCATGAGTATGGTTAAGGTTACAATTTACCATCCAATTTACCTTGTCTACAATGGCGCCTGTATTAGCATTTACACGTACACTCCACCAATCGTGTCCTGAAACTTCTTGGATTGAAAGATCCCAAGCCAAAACTAATTCATTTGCTTCGTTTAATTGGTAGGTCAATTTTGCAGGAATTTCACTTAACGAAACACTTCCTTTCGAGATGCGTGTTTCTTGTGCTACACCCTCTTTAGTTTCTAATACAGAAAGTGATCCGGTAGTATATCCCAACTGGTCTGCCGCAGCCTCTACAGCTTGTACCGCAGATAAAGAAGGGGTATTCCCTGAGCTAGTTCTGCTCGTGGTATGATTTACAAAACGGTTGCTTTGGGTAAGCAGCGAACCATCTGGGCTCAAGTGCATTCCAGATTCTGAGCCATATACTTCAAGGCCATTTACCAACTGTCTATAATATATATGAGTGACACCGCTGGTGCTGCTCACATTTTGATCGGTGATGGTCCATTGTACATCGTTGTACTCTAACTGACCATTTTCTACTAGTTGCGATAGCGTATAATCTATCTTCGGTGCATACGATTGGGCTACAGTTTGGCCAAAACATAGGCAAAGGAATGCTAGTATCATTCCGTAGGAAACTTTTTTCATAGGGTATAGTTTAGATTAGAAATGCGATTTGGGTCGCAATTTTGGCGTAAAAATATCAAATTAAAGCATTTATAACAAAATTTTTAATGGTATCCTGAAATTTTTAACATTTCAACAATTTTAGGGTGTAAATAGCAGTGATTATTGAATTTATCATATTTAGGTCTGTAACAACATCAAATTATTTATCTTAGTGCCTTCACACATAAATGTGTTATATGGAACAACCCAATGTATTGATCATTAGCATGCAAAAAGGCGACGAACGTGCCTTTTCTAAATTGTATACAATGTACTCTGAAGCTATATACGGAATAATCTACAGTATAGTTTTAGACGAAGCGATTGCCGAAGAAGTTTTGCAGGATGCATTTATCAAAATTTGGAACAATAGTGGCTCGTATGATATCGACAAGGGCCGTTTTTTTACTTGGATACTCAATATTGCTCGGAATACCGCTATTGACAAGACACGCTCTAAGAGTTATAAAAACAGCAAAAAAAACCTAAGTACTACAAATTTCGTAGATATTTTGCAGTCGGGTGATAACCTAAACAAAGCCACCAATGCAATAGGCGTTCGCAAATTTGTGGAAAAATTAAAACCTACTTGCATTAAGATTATCGAACTTTTGTTCTTTAAAGGTTTTACCCAAAAAGATGCAGCTGAAAATTTAGAAATGCCACTAGGCACATTGAAAACACGAAATAGAAATTGTCTTAAAGACCTACGTTTAGTGGTTCTTGGACCCCAACAAATATGACCGAAGTAGAAATTATAGAATCAGGAAAATTAGAACTGTATGTTTGCGGTGCTTTGCCAGAAAGTGAAGCCCTTGAACTGCAGCAATCTATTGCTTCATCTATGGCACTTCAAAAAGAAGTTGAAATTATTGAAGCTTCTTATATCAGCTTGGCAGAAAATGTAGCGTCTCCACTTTCGGCAGTGGTATGGACCTATATATTAGATGCCATCGGTAAAGTGAAGTCTATAGATTCAGGAACTAGAAGCAGCACAAATTGGGCTGCTATTACAGGATGGGCGGCTGCAATTGCAGCTATATGCGGACTGTTCTGGATGTTAAATCAAAACAATGAACTGGAACGTGATGTACAAATCACAACTACAGAGAACACTGAGTTGCAAGAAACTTTAACGGATGCCGAAGAACGCCAGTTGCTTACAGAGGGTATCTTAGCCGATATTAGAAGTGACAACTTTAAAACAGTTCCATTACCTGCCAACCCAGCTGTTGCGCCAGAAGCATTTGCCAAAGCATATTATAATTCTGATGATAATATTGCATATATAGACGCGGCTAAACTACCGCCTGCTCCAAAAGGAAAGGTGTATCAAGTTTGGGCTTTAAAAATGCAACCCTTAACACCTAATAGCATGGGACTACTTGAAGACCTCACGGCGCTAAAGCCAGGACTTTACAAGTTTGAAAATTTCCCCGAGGCTGAAGGTTTCGGAATTACTTTAGAGCCCGAAGGCGGAAGCGAAAGCCCTACATTAACCCAATTGTACGTATTGGGTACCGTAGCACCATCAGCACCGTAATTCGAATAACAGACATTTAGTACAAATTAAAGCGCCACTTTCTCTCTATTGAAAGTGGCGCTTTGGTATACAAAAAAGGCATCCTTACGAATAAGGATGCCCTAACTAACAAAAAAACTCTGAAAAAACCGGTAATCCGGTTATTGACTATCTAAAAAGATAACCAACCATTGTATCCATATTTACGTAATAAATAGCAAGGTGGTTTTAAAGAGACTCGATTTTTTCGTAAAGCACCGGACCAACTTCAAATTCTGCTTCTAACAAGTCAGCTTTTAACGGACTTACCTTTTCGGAAAGACCATTTGCTTTATACACCATCGCCGCATGATACAATGCCATAGGCTCTTCTGTCTTACCAATTACATGTGTATCGATAGTTTTTAATGCTTCTTCCTCCATACCGTTTTTGAGCTGTGCCAACGCGAGTAAGTGATAGGTTTCTGGAGTAGCTCGATTCTGAACTTCTTCTTGGGCAATCTCTAATGCCTTCTTCGGATTACTTTCGGAATATACTTCTATAAGATAAGTGTTGTACATAGCTCCGTAATTTCCTTTTGCTACTGCATCCATAAACTTTTGGGTAAATGCTTCACTCTTGGCAGTTTCACCATTAAATTCGGCCATCTCAGCTCTCAATAAATAATAGTCAGGTACTTGGTGCTGTACCGAAATACTATCTAAAATCCGAGAGGCTGTCTCCGTATCTTTTTCCCCAGAATAGGCAATCCACGCCAAGCCTTTTTTAGCATAGGCATTATCTGGTTGCATATTGAGCGATTTTATATACTGCCAATACGAGTCTTGTATACGCCCTGCATGACCGTAGAAGTCGCCCAAGTTAGTGTAGGTCCATAATTGTAAAGGCTCACTCTTTCGACCATCTGCAACATCTCTTGCTTTTTCTAGAAAACGAATTGCAGCATCTAGATCTCCTTTGTAGTCGTTCCATTTTGCCAATCGTATTAAGTAATTATAATCAGAAAGATTTTTCGACTTTTCTAACATTTCCGAAGCCTTGTCATACATACCCAATTCCATATAAACGTCGAATAGCATCAATTCTGTCGCTTTTTTATTAGAGACGCCGGCGTAGCTTTCTTCCAGAATTGTCTTGGCTTCCTGGAATCTGTGCTGACTAATAAAATTTCGTGCGAGTCCACGTGCAAATCCGTCTTTATTATGGGCAGAATTGGCCATTCCTTTTTTATAGAGTGTTTCAGCAGCGTATAAATTATCAACATTGCCTGTAGCATCAAAAAGTGTTGTATACGCCCCGGCAAGTGCGCCAAGGCTTCCTACACCTGTAGTATCTGCAGAAAGTTTATTAGACCAGAAGTCTCTTTCGGCCATAGCGTTTTTATAGGTATTGCCTTGTTCGGTCGATAAATATTTGTCGTAGTGTTCGGGGTTGGTAACTTTTACTTCAGGTGTGTTTTCAGCACACGAGAAACAAAATGCTAGCAATCCGATAAAAAGTAGTTTTTTCATAGTTTAAGTTAAAATAAAAAAGAGCAATACGAATATATTGCCCTTTTTTCAATCATAATAAATTATTTCAATTTACAGTGTGTTAGGTCCTGACATATAAGGGAAAGGAAGTGAAAAATCACGGTCTCCTGGTCCAACACTGTCAGAAATCAACAACGGCTCGCCTTCTGGGTCTCCGTCAAAGTTCAAGTTCATGAGGTCTCCTCCACCAAAAATTAAGATCAAGGAAATATCAATAACGTCATCTTGCAACGTACGTCCTGTTAATGCAACACCTGTAGAAGGATCGAAATACGTTGTTTGCGCATTCGGTGCCACTTGCAGTGCATCAAACTGAGCCAATACGGTTGTAAAAGTCGCGGCATCTAGGCCTAATATATTGGTTTCATAATTTACATCTGCAGGGTCTAAACCTAAAGCAACTGCGTACACATCAAAATATGCTTCCATATTTTGTTGAAAGATAGGCTGGAACGATGCTCTACCACTAACAATAGTTGTATTAAAATCGTTCTTCACCATATCGGTTCCACCAAATACGGTGTTAATTCCTGGTCTACCCATTACATCTTCTTGCGCATACGTACCTGAAAAGTCAAGTACAACGGCACAAGGCTCACAGAATGTTCCACCACAATCGACACCTTCCTCATCGGCATTCATAATACCATCGTCACAGGTTGGTTCGTTAAGGGCGTTTCCGTTATCATCATCGTCTGCACATTGTACAAACATAGCCGTGGTGCATATTGCTACCGTAGCCATTACTATATATCTATATATTTTTTTCATTTTTGTTTCTTTTATCTGTATTAGCTATTTATTGTTTTCTTTTTGTAGAAACCCACATATTGTAGGCATCTGGCAATCCGTCTACTAGTCCGGCAGCAGTTGCTACGTGAGTAGGGGCTGTACCAAACATACTATTGGGTACCTCTACCGTTATAGCAAGTACATTTAAATCTTCAAAAAAGTCGGTTGCTTGGTCTGGAGGTAAAAATCCTTCAGGGGCAACAGCTCCAGAAGCCACTTGGTTAAATCGCTCAAAGTCGAAATAGAAATAATCTCTACGTGGTCCAGCAAAGAATGTCATTCCATTATTGGTGGCCACTTCTGTTTCTCCTACTCCGGAAATTTTAACGCTGGTCATGGGTCCTGTTACCTGGACTTCACTGTTTAAACCTGTTTGTGCAGGTGCAGTGGGTCCGAAAAAGTACATAGAATCTCCTCTACGAACGGCTTGAATAACTAGATCTTCCACAAAATCTCCTGTGTTGTCTATATTGAATTCTACCATAACATCTTCTTCAAACGTTGCCATTTCGGTGACGTTCCCAGCTGTTAAGGGTCCTTGAATGGTTGCGATGAGCACAGTGTTGTTCGGGTTGCTACCTTCAAAAGCATAGAAATCTGCTATGTCTGAAGATGTCAGTGCTACAGCCGGTGCATCAATGTGATCGGCAGCTATCAGGAATACAGAGAGTATCGCTACTCCTAATCCGCCAATTGCTGCAATTAGTTTTGTTTTTTTCATTTTGAAAAGTTTAATTATTAATAATAGTTTTTTTGAAAGTACCAACGGCTGGTTTATTTGGCTATTTTTACCTTCACAATAAGATACGTCTAAAATAGGCGTACGGTTTTTGGCTACAAGTTAATCTTCTGTTAACTAATATCAAAAAGACTCTTAAACAAAACTGAATGAACCCTTCAGCTAGCGGATGGATTCCAAAATATATGGCACTCTGGCAAGATGCAGCTGCATTAGGCACTACCAGCTTTAGTGAAGTGCCCTATCCGGTTCTTCAAGAAAACGGATTCTTGTACGGGGTGTCTGTTGCCCCCTTGTTGTTTCCGCTGCCAACAAAGATACTACTAACTACAGACGAACTCACCAAAACCAATCTATTTCATTTATTGGTAACCAAGTATTTCGTACATGCACCAAATGCGACTCCCAAAGAAGCAATTACTTCTATTCTTGAATTTTACCATCATATTGAAAAAGGGAAAAAAGGTTTTTTTCAACAATTTGCCCGCTATTCTAAAACCCACGCAAAGTTAGAGGGCGTATTGTCTGTTCGATTGCATGAATCGAACAGTTTGCTAAAACGAAGTTTTACATCTTTGCTTACATATGCTTTCTTATATGTCGATGTGCTTGCGTACGATCATTATCTGCAAAAGAAGACAGGAACAAAGAAATTTATTAACGAATATGAAAATCTAGTGCTGCAAACCTGTTTTGAAGCGTTGCAAAGCAAACAAAAGAAAAATAAATACGACAAACTCCTCATTGAATTGTTTGAAGCTACCTCATCATACACCAACACCAAGAAAAGTGAGCAGTTCAATTTGGAAAATGCCACCACAATGCCCATTGAACAACGCAGGTATATCTTAGACTTAAGCTGTTTGGCTGTATGGGACGACCATACTATGGATGCCAGCGAAGAACATTTTTTAAAAAATTTATGTGAAAGGCTTCAATTGCCAGACGCAGATCTAGTGGCAAGTGTTCAGGCTATTATCATGCTAACCCAAAACAAATCGGTTCGTCTTAAACTGTTTGAGTACTCACACCCTGTGAATCAATTCTATAAACAGGCGACCAAAACCGTAAAGACACTCATCATCAGAAATAAGTCTAGACTGCTAACTGAATTGGATGAAAGTGGTGAATTGCTCCTTTTATTAGGAAAATCTACCACCAGAGAACTTTCAAAAGAAGAAAAAAAGAAAGTGCGGTCGCAATTGTTGGATATTTGCAAGACCATTCCTTCATTAACCATATTTTTACTACCGGGCGGTACATTACTACTCCCGCTATTTATAAAATTGATTCCGCAATTATTACCTTCGGCATTCGACGAAAACCGTATTGAAAAATAAACTATGCGTCCAACATTTTTTACAGCTGTCTTCAAAAATTTATGGTTATGGTTCCCATTGTGTGTAGTGATGATAGCAGGGTATTTTAGTATTCAACCCCTAGCCTATTACGGTAAAGAAGTTATTGGTTTTACATTAATGACGCTTGCAGCTACGAGTATTACCTCTCTTTTTTACAGAACCGCCTTAGCCAAGGGCATCGCGATAGCGTCTTATATATTATTGGCCTTTTTTGCCTTTGTAAAACTCAGTTTTTACCTTCAATACGGAGTAGGCATTAGTGCTTCTGCCCTATTTGTAATATTTGAAACAAACGCTGGGGAGGCTTCAGATTATTTGTCGAATTACTTTAATACCACCACCATCTTCTTAGCTATTTTACTTTTAGCTCCACTCTTTTGGCTGCTGAACGCGAAACGGAAACGAAAGATAGAACGTACACCAAATAAAATTCAAACAATTTTTAGAGCGGCACTCCTTATAGGTATTGCGTTCATTTCAGTGTTTTTAATTCGGAAGTATTTCAGAACCCAAAACATACCTTACGCCACCATAAGTACTTTTAAAGAGTACAAAATCGCAAAACAACAATTAAAAGATAAATTAGCACAACCCACGAGCCCCGCATTTACCGAGGTAACCTCACAAGCAGACCCGCAAACCTATGTGGTGGTGATTGGAGAGTCTACTTCAAGCTGGCATTTGCAATTATACGGGTACGGACGCGAAACCAACCCTAATTTAACTACCATAAAAAATGATCTTCTGGTGATGGACAATGTTATCTCTCCACATGTACATACCATAACCGCGGTAGAAAAAATTCTAACACTGGCCGATTCTGAAAATAGCAAGCCATCTGTAAACGGGTCTATCATTCAATTGGCAAATCAGGCAGGATTTACCACCTATTGGATCTCAAACCAAAAGCCTGTAGGACTCTACGAAAGCATTCCTACTATTTTAGGTAGCGCCGCAAAACACACAAGGTTTCTTGCCACAGACGATTATAACTATCAGATTTATGATGAAGCGGTGTTACCCGTTTTAGATGAACTACTGCAAGAGGAAACACATGTTAAAAAGATTATTTTTATTCACCTTATCGGCACACATCTTCGGTACGAAAAACGATATCCAGAAACGTTTAATGTGTTTAAAGACAATCCGCCGCATCTAAAATTTCAACACCAAAAAGCGATAGAGCAAACCAATTTGTACGATAATGCTGTGCGTTATAATGATAGCATTATGTATGAAATCATTCAGCGTCTAGACCAACAAACAGAACGCTCCTATATGGCATATTTTGCCGATCATGGCGACGAAGTGTATGATACAATGGACTTTCTTGGGCATAATGAATACCATGGAACAGCGCCTATGTTTGAAGTACCCATGATATTTTGGTTTTCAGAAGCATATAAAAAGCCCTCAGATTCGCTGTGGGCCACCTATAACAAACGAAAATACAGTTTAGAACATTTTCCGCATACCTTCGCGCAACTTAGCGGTATTGGATTTAAAGGATTTGATGCTTCCAAAAGTATATTAGACAGTTCTTTTGTTGATAGACCTCGGATTGTTAAAGACACGGTAGATTATGATAAGCGATAAGCATTTGCTATCGGTCTAACCATAATTTGAAGTCTTTTACCCGTTCGCGCGCCACAATCACTTCTTGCTCGTCGTAGCTGTTCAGTTTTAATTGCAACCTGCTGTTGGTATAGCTTATGATATCTTTAATAGCGTGTATGTTGATATAGTATTTTCTACTAATCCTAAAGAAGGTTTCTGGCGCCAGCTCTTCCTCTAATTGTTCTAGCGTTGTGTCTAACAGAAAATCCCTTCCCGCGGTTGTATGGGCGTACGTCCCTTTATTTTCTGAATAAAAACATTCAATTTCGTCTACGGGAATCATTTTTATATGTTGCCCAATTTTAGTGGTAAAACGTTTTTTATATTCTCGCGCTACTGGGTTCTCCAACAGTTTCTTGATATCTTCAAAATTGAACTGAACATCCCTAGCCTTAGGTTGAAACGTTTTGTATTTATCTACAGACACCTTCAACTCGTCTTCGTCTATGGGTTTTAACAAATAGTCAATACTGTTCAACTTAAAAGCTTGCAACGCGTATTCGTCGTACGCCGTGGTAAAAATGATCGCACTCGTAATCGTGACCTCATCAAAAATTTCAAAAGAGAGTCCGTCACTTAGTTGAATATCTAAAAAAATGAGGTCGGGATGTTCATTATTTAAAAACCATTCTACCGATTCTGCTACGCTGTGCAGCATTTGGTCTACCGCTACCCCATGACGCTCTAGCATTCGCTGCAGCCTTCTGGCAGCGGGTTTTTCGTCTTCTATAATCAATACCTTCATGTACTATTTTTTAATACTGTACTTGTTTCTGAAAATTTCCTTGTATTGTAAAATTACCCGTTTATTCGTTATTCGCAACCACCTTGCCCTCTTTCCAGATGGTTGAGATGTCGCTTATGTTTTTTTATCGGTGATCGGGTTTGAATTCAGTAAAATCATATCTGCGCGATAGCCTTCTTTCAACATTCCGAAATTCCCTAAGTTGTTGCAAATCAATATCATTACAATGGTGATTGTTATGAGTAGTTTCATTATTTAAATTTGTTGAGAGTCTCGTCTTCTTTTTCTAGGTACTCTTTGATTTTGCGTTCTTCCCAATCTTTCAAAACTTTACTTTTAGAACCAAATACTTTCAGACCGTGAAAAAAGAGTCCAATTCCCCAGAAAAACGGAGTTGTAAAATGCCCCCAACTTGGCATGCCAAAACGAAAACGATCACCGCTAAAAACACCCATGGCTACCAATAGTAGCAGCAGGTTTATAATGATGTAAATAATAAGGTGAATATAAAAGCCTTTTATTTCGGCCACCTGTTTTTTAGCACGTTCTAGTTTTTCGGTTCTTGTAGGGTCTTCGATCATGTTAGAATTGGTTTTCATCTTCTTGGTTCATGAATTCGTTTATTTTACGCTGTTCCCAGTTTTTAAAAAATTTGAATTTATACTGAAAAACATACAATCCGTGTATAAGCAATCCTACGCCCCAAACAATTGCAGTTCCGTAAACGTTGAGATCGAGCCAACGCTCAAAGTGAAGATCGGTAAAATTGCCACCTCTAACGAGGCTCAAAATATTCGCTTTCAGCAACAACAGCAGTACGTTTATAATAAGGTACACTTGTAGGTGTCTGTAGAATTTCTTGATATCGTCTACCCGTTTTTGTGCTCGGGCGTATGAGGTGTTTTCTGTAGTTTTCATAATTGATTAGTATTTAGTTCCAGCGTTGCTTTTCTTCTTCTTCCATAAACTCTTTCAGCTTGCGCTCTTCCCAATTTTTCCCCATAAACGGATTCCATTGAAAAGCTTTAGCCGCTTGAAAGATAAGGCCGATACCCCAGCCAAATGCAGCCCATAAAAACCACATATAGCGCCATTCATTTACATAGTAATTTAAAGCTCCCAGAAGTGAAATAAAAATAACATAGGAGATAATACCCGTATAAAATTTCTTGATTTCTGCAACGCGCTGCTTAGCGCGTAAGTATTTATTTTCTCGTTCGGTATTTGTATTCATGATGCTTAGTTTGTCGGTTCGTTGTCTTAGAATAACTCTTTCAGAGTTGACGCCCTATAAAGTTAAGGGATTATCGTCTTCCATAAACTCTTCAATTTTACGGCGTTCCCAATCTTTTCCGAAGAAAGGGTTCCAGCCAAAAGTTTCAGTAGCGTGACCTGCTACACCAATACCCCAACCAACGATCGGAAATATTGCCCAAGGAAAATTGCTTCCACCAAAATAGTTGATGCTAATAAAGATGGGTACAAAGATTAAATAAATAGTGAAATGTGTGTAGAATCCTTTTAGCCGTTCTACTTTTTCTATAGCTTCTTGTCTTCTAAAATCTGTTGTGTTTTGTGACGTTTCCATAATAGTTGATTTTTAATTACAGTACGAATATACGTGGCGAAACTAAGAAGTGAAAAAGGGAACTACCGAACTGTAGTTTAATGATACTGAACTGTAACTATCAGTCTTCTTTGTCCATTAACTCCCTAATCTTACGCTCTTCCCATTTCTTATTGAAGAACGGATTCCACTCAAAAACTTCAGAAGCATGGCCCATTACCCCTAATCCCCAACCCACAATCGGGAAGATCGCCCAGGGAAACGACGTTCCAGACCGAACGTTCAGGTATATAAACACAGGCACAAATATTAGGTAGATGGTACTATGCACATAAAATCCCTTTAGCTTTTCAACATACTCCTTGGCGCGCTCTAAACGCTTATCTGAAATATAGCTTTCTTGATTTTTAGTAACTACCGAAATGTTTGTTAACATGGGTATGGAAACTCGAAAATGATCTTGCAGTTTCTCTACCAAAACTTTTCGTTTGGTAAGCAGGCCATATCGCTGATAGATATTCTGAAGCCCGACACCACTGCTCTCCCGCATCACTTTTTTAGGCTGCATATTATTTTCAACAATCAGATTGCCGTCTTTTTCATAAATCTGGATGTGCAGTTTTTTGGAGGGTGTTACCTGATTGTGCTTTACTGCATTTTCAAGTAATAATTGCAGTGATAAAGGTACTACCTTTGCTTCTGGATTACTTACATTTTCTGGTGCTGTAAAAACAATACTGTCTTCAAAACGCATTTTTATAAGTGTCATATACAATTGTGCAAATCGAAGCTCTTCTTCAACCGTGACCAACTCTTTGTTTTTCTGTTCTAGCACATAGCGATATACTTTCGAAAGCGACGTGGTAAAACGGGTGGCGGCCTCTGGGTTTTCTTCAATAAGACTCGTGAGAACATTTAAGCTGTTGAAGAGGAAATGCGGATCTAACTGATTTTTTAATGCATCAAATTGTGCTGAAGCCGTTTTTGCTATAATTTTCTGCTGGGTAACTTGGGTTTCTTTTTTGTGCTTGTAATAGTACACCGCATAAAAAATACTGGTCACCACTACTGAAATCAACAACCCGACCCAATAATAATCTAATTGTTGGTTGTCTAAAAATCCTGAAACCGTTCCACCCCTGATTACCGTGACCATGAACATATTGATAAAAAACAAGGTAACCAATGTGAGTGTGATCGCTCCCAAAAATGCGATCACCAGCGGCTTAAAACTAAATAAAGAATTTCCGTACCGCCTCATCATATAGTTGAAATAGGGCACATTTACTAAGTACAGCGAAACAGAATATATTTGGTTGACCCCATATTCAAACAATAAATTTTCTATAGACACGTCTTTGTTACCTGAAAAGACTTGTACAATAGTCAAGACCAGAAATATAAGCGTCCCTATAAATCCAGCCTTTAAAAATTCTTTGAGAAAAGTGTTCATTTTAATCGTTGCAATTGTTTTCTGCCATCACTTGTGCCACTCGTGAGCCTCCTCCTTGTGGGTAAAATTCTCCTTCAGGAGTAAAGGTAGCAAAAAGTGTTTCAGCACGCTTCAGGTCTTCGCAATAAGCTTCGGTAGATTTCCCAAACCATTTGGCGGCGCCAATGTCCCATTCTGCTTTGCCTAAAACCACTCTGGGGTTCTCTGGTGCAATTTGGGCGGCTTTGTTGTAGAGTTCTGAAATTTTTCCGCTGTAAGTCATCCCGTATTTTTGCCCATCAAAAACAATCCACGCCGTAAGCATCTGTGCCTCTAACACCATAATTTCTGGGTTGTTTTTTGAAATCGCTTTTGCATCGTTTAAAAAATCTTGTGCTGTTTTTAACTGCGGAACCAACTTTTCTTTGTCCTTTTCAGAAAAACTCTGAAATACATGTATCTGTGACACGTAATAAGGCGGCAGCCAATTGTCGGGTTCTGCTTGGGCGATGCGTTCAAAAATATTAGCTGCTTCATTGGGCTTTCCTGCTTCCCATAATTCGAATGCTTTGCGCATTCCTTGTTCGTATTTTGTCTGTGCCGTTGCCATTACGCTTAGCAATAGGCAAGTTATAATTAGTATAGACTTCATCATTTCTATAATTTAATTGATACTTTTTTAGTCTCTGTTCCTTTTAGTTCAAATTTTGCGTCGCTCCATTTTGGCGGACCAAACATTCCGGTAGCGCCGTTACTACAGCCATAATCTTCACGAGGGATCATCCCCATAAACATATCGAACTCGCCATCGTCATCTTCATCATGAAAACAAGATACCGCAAAGGTACCATTTGGCACATCGGTAAAGGTAACAGATGCTTTTTTGCCAACAATCTTGGCATCTAGGCCTTTAAATTCTTTTTCAAGCCAAGTACCTTCATTGTCGTACAGGCCAACTTTTACGGTGCCTTCATCGCTTCCAAAATTAGTCATGGTAACTTCTACAGTGTTTTGTGCATGTAGCGCGAAGCCAGTGAGCAATAAAACGAAATAATTGATAATTGTTTGCATGGTTTTGTGGGTTTTAAGTTGGTTCAAATATCTTCTGAAAAGGTAGTTCTAGAAAAAGTTGTTTGCTGAAATGTCGTAATTCGCTACCCAACTGTAATTCATTATAAATTGTCTAATTGGTTATCGCTGCCATCTTCACTTATGGTCCAGAAAAAACCGACAAAAAAGAACTGGTCTGCCGCAGGGCGAAGCGTACGTCTATTAAAATTTCCGTTGGCATCTGCCGTACTCGCATATTGATATCCATTTACATTATTAAAGGCAAATGCATTATTTATCGAAAAGTATAAGATCTTCTGCGGACTAAGTAAATATGCCCAGTTTAGGCTTACGCTGTTAAAATCTTTGGTTTTTTCTTGTAGAAATCCAGGCGCATTGGGATTGGTATAGGTACGACCACTCCCGTATTGATAACTGAACCCAATCTGGCTCTTCCAATCGTCTATCCAGTATTTTGCTACCACCGAAACATTGTGGGTGTTTGCAAAAGAAGGTGTCGCGGCTGTGGGGTAGTTTCGGTACAAACGCTCAGTGTCTAATAATGAATAGCTAACCCAGTAATCTACATTTTTAATACTCTCGTTATCCCGCCAAAAGAAGTCGATTCCTTGCGCAAACCCATCGCCAGTGTTTGCATATACACTATCAAAACCAGCCATTTCGGTATTAAAAGTCACTAAATTGTCATACTGCTTTCGATAGGCTTCTGCCCTGAAAATACGGTTATTAGCGGTATATTGATAGTTTAAGATATAATGTTGTGTTTTTTCTGCTTTTAAATCTTCTTGCTGAAATTTTAAAATTTCCTGTTGCGGCTGTTGGTAGAAATCGCCGTAAGCAACAGACAACTGGCTGTTCTTCCCTGTTTTGTAGGCTACCGAAGTTCTGGGCGAAAATGTAAACTGCTCGAACAATTCACTGTATTCTCCCCGTGCCCCTACCTTGATGGCAAATTTCTTCGAAAAAATCACGTCTGTTTCTGCAAAAACCGCACTGATATTGTTGTTAAAGCCATAGTCTACGTCTACGCCGGTATCTTGGAAGTTTTCGGTAAAGTGGGTTAAAAATTGTTCAGCACCAACACTTAATTTTACTCTGTTGCTAAACCGTTTTCGCAGTTTTGCTTTTAGGTGTACCGAATTTTCGATGCCCGTAATATCACTTCCAAACACACCGACCTTTGTATTGCCATACGCATAGCTTCCGCCCGTTTCAATTTTAAGATCTGAACTAAGTTCGCCACTGTAGCTTGCGTTGGTATAAAAATTACTGTTTTTGAGTTGGAAGTTTACACCTTCTGAAAAATTAATGTCTTCTTGTGTTAGCTGAAAATTAGTAGTATCGAATGCAGCGTATAGTTTTAAGAGTCCGTTTTTAAATTTATTTCTAAAAACCGTCTCACCAGCAAATGTTTCGAAAGGTTTTTGCCAATCGTTTCTATCTGGAAATGCAGCAATATAGGGCGCTAGGTTAATATACGACGCATTTACACTCAACGAGCGGTTCTCCCATTTTTGGGTATTTCCGAGTCCGCCACCCACCGTCATTAAGGCGATTTCAGTTTTTTCTTGGTCTGGTTCGTCTATGGTGTTCAACAGTAAGACAGAAGAAAGTGCTTGTCCGTACTCTGCCGAATACCCACCCGTAGAAAACGTAATCCCATCAAACAGAAAAGGACTATACCTTCCGCGCGTTGGGATGTTATTGGTCGTAGGCGTATAGGGAGCGAACACCCGTATGCCATCGATAAATATTTGGGTTTCTCCCGCATCTCCCCCACGTACAAACAACCGTCCATCTTCAGCAACAGTGGTGGTACCTGGCAACGTTTGCAACGCACCTACAAAATCGCCCAATGCGCTAGCGGTGGTTACCACATCTAGCGGTTTGAGGACAGATACTTTACTGTTATCACTTGCCTCCAAACTCCCAGCCGAAATGACCACCGTATCTAACGAATTTACATCTTCACGAAGCGTAAGCGCAAGGTCTTTTAATTGGGATACATCGGCAGCCATCATAAAAGGTTCGAACGTTACGTATGAAATCACTAGGGTTTGAATTCCTGTTTCGGTGGTTTCAAAAGAGAAGCGTCCGTTTTCATCTGTAGAAGCACCGTCGTAGGTTCCTTCAAGATATACGTTGGCGCCAAAAATGGGCTGACCGTTTTTTTGAAGCACCGTTCCTGAAATGGTTTCTTGTGCGATACTATTTCCGCAGAAAAAAAGAAAGAAGCCTAGGATGAGATGCAGGTACGGAAGTTTCATGGGTTTTGAATTATAAGATGATTGATTGTTTTACTGGGTCAAAAGTGCAATAGTTTCTAAACACTCACCAAAAAAAGAAACCCAACTGTAAAAATGTAGCGCTCAATTGTAATTCGAGGCTAATGTATATTTTACTTATCTTTAATCGTAGAACCATGCGCTGCAATAATAAAGCTTAACAGTAATCATTTAAAGAAGTTTTGATCGCACTTATGGTAATCATTGAGTCCAACTAAAACACTAGTTTTACTAAACATGTGGAAATTTCCTGTGCCTAGCCCAACAGAGCAAACCATCATCCTTAAAGAAAACAACACGCCATGAGACTAAATAAAGTATTGACCTTACTACTTTTTAGCACCGCACTCACCACCGTTAGGGCACAACTCTTTGGGCCTCAAAATTTGATAAAAAAAGATATGGAAAGTTTAGTCTATGGCGTGCAAGCAGGAGATTTTGATATGGATGGAGATCAAGACATATTATTTGTAGAATTCGATAGAGTTTATTGGACGGAGAACATTAATGGAGAAGGTTCTTTTGGAGATGATTTTGGTATTGATAGTAATCGAGGGCAATCCTTAAGCCAACTGGTTATTGATTTAGATAAAGATAACTTTATAGACATCATAATTAGTTATTTTGATGATGATAGCGTCGAATGGTACAGAAATTTAGGGGATGGCACCTTTAGCGAAGCGCAAATTCTTGCAAACAACTTGAACGCTGCACGTGGCATTACCGCTGGCGATATTGATGATGACGGCGACCTAGACCTTGTACTTGGCGTAACGAACGGTAATGGCTTTTATTGGATAGAACACCTGGACGGCAATGGCACCTTTGGGCCGTTGCAAACTATTGATGCGGGCATAGCACAAGCCCGGACCCAGCGTTTGGGAGATATAGATGGTGATGGCGATTTAGATGTGGTTACCAATGGTTTGGGCACAGAACGTTTGTCTTGGTTTGAAAATACAGATGGTGCGGGAAATTTTTCGGTGCAACACATCATAGAGCCCAACGGATTGTACGAGAACTTTTTTGAACTGGCAGACCTAGATGGTGATGACGATCTAGACATCGTATCATCTAAAGACAAATCGCTTATTTGGAGGGAAAACACAGATGGTTTGGGTACGTACGGTGCCCCAACCACCTTGTTTACAGATACCATGTCCGGGTTTGGTGTTGGAGGGTTTGTGAGCATTGTACTTATAGATCTAGACAATGACAACGATATTGACATTACGTACGATTCTGGGTTTTGGTACGGCAAGGTCTACCAACTAAACATAGATGGAGCCGGTACTTTTAGCGCACCAGAATTTATTCTACCACCCGAAGGGGGAAGTACAAGTTATAATTACGCAGCAGATATGGATGGTGATGGTGATATGGACCTTCTAAACAATTCATTGTTCACAGATACCGACCTTAGAGATCAATATTGGTACGAAAATACAACCATACTCGGATCGCCCAGTTTTTTACAGCCAAAAGTACAACTCACACCAAACCCCGTGGGAGAGATCCTTTCTGTAAGCAATGCTGAAGTGATACAAGAAATGCACTTTTACCAATTATATGGGAGCTTGGTGCTTGGTGTTTCTGAAAACTTTGAAACCATAGACCTCTCTAAACTTTCAGAAGGTATGTATATGGTCCATGTAAAAACTGCACAGGGAACCGATGTTCATAAACTGATAAAAAAATAAGGGTCTTAACGTAACAATTTGCTTATTACAACAAAGTAGCACGGTGGCAATGGCTAATATTGGTATTTCTATTTTTTATACCTTTAAAAGAAATTTAATCACTATGAAAAAAATATACCTTTTGGCCCTTGCTGGCTTGCTCACCTTTACCGGATATGCCCAAGACACCTTCTCTATCATTGCGGTAGACCCCGCCACGGGTGAAATAGGCTCTGCCGGAGCCTCTTGCGTAACGGGTATCGGCAGCCAAGGCATTATCGACATCATTACCAAGATAATTCCCGGTCGTGGTGGTGTGAATTCACAGGCGTACGTCTGCGTTCCCAATACCAACCTTAACAATGCCATAGACCAAATGGAGATGGGTGCTTCGCCTTCTGAAATCATCGATTTTCTGATCGCGAACGACGCTTGCAATGCACAAAATTTCGATCCTGAGTTTAGACAATACGGCATCGCCGATTTTGATGAAATGGGCATGCCAAGAACCGCAGGTTTTACGGGGAATATGGCAGACGATTATAAAGAAGACCGCCAAGGAGCTACGTTTAGTGTTCAGGGTAATATTTTATTGAACCAGACTGTGATAGATAATATGGAAGACAACTTTAATACCACCACAGGTACGCTGGCAGATAAATTGATGGCAGCCTTGCAAGGAGCCAACTTCCCTGGAGCCGATGCACGCTGTCTAGCTGCTGGAACATCTTCCACAACCGCTTATTTGTTGGTTTATAAAGCTGATGACGACCCCAATGACCCGTATATTCGGTTAAATGTGGGGCAACAAGCTTCGGGAGTGGAGCCCATCGATCTGTTGCAAATGCAATACGACGCGTTTCTTTCAGTAAATGAAGCAAATTTGAAAAGTAAACTAAGCCTGTATCCAAATCCGGTAGCAACAACATTGCAAATTACATCAGATAGTTCTATCGTAATTAACGGGTTGCAAGTGTATGGCATCCAAGGAAAGATGGTACATTCCCAAGCCGAGTTTAGTTCTGGAAACGGGAACCACACTGTAGATTTAGGGCATTTAAAAAGCGGTGTGTATTTTGCTAAGTTCAACACAAACCAAGGCGCTACCACCCTTCGATTTGTAAAAAAGTAAAGTTGATGATAACAAATTTAGGCGTGCCATATCCAACTGGGTTATGGCACGCTTCATTTTTACAATTTTTTCAATTAACAAATCTTTATTAGAATATCGGCAGATAACTTTTATCTTCACAATATAAAAACAACCCACTACCATGTCGTCTTCAGTAAAAGTGAGCGAATATATTTCGAAACACCCTAAATTTTCAATACAACTCAGCCAAATACGTGAGGTGCTATCACAAACCGAATTAGAAGAAACTGTAAAATGGGGAGCCCCAGCCTACGTTTTAGATGGTAAAATTGTGATTGGCATGGCGGCATTTAAAAACCACATGGGTATTTGGTTTCACCAAGGCGTATTTTTAAAAGATACACAACAAAAATTAGTGAACGCCCAAGAAGGTAAAACAAAAGCCCTGCGGCAATGGCGCTTTGAAGAAAATGATGCAATCGATAAAAAGTTGGTGCTGGCATACGTAAATGAAGCCATCGCAAATAGTAAGGCCGGTAAAGAAGTTAAGCCTGTGCGTGCTAAGAAAAAAGTAGCCACCCCCGAGCTGATGGAAGCTAGATTTAAGGAGAATTCAGCTTTTAAAAAAGCATTCGATGATCTTACCCCAGGGAAGCAACGAGAGTATGCCGAATATATCGCAAGTGCAAAACGGGAGGCTACCAAAGTAAGCCGACTCGAAAAAATAGAACCAATGGTCTTGCAAGGAGTAGGTCTAAACGATAAATACAAAAACTGCTAAGTGAAAAAACCGTTTTTTAAGCGCTATACGCGCAGGCAGATTCTCTTTTATCTAAAGCGCGCAGTTTATATTCTGATTGCATGGGTGCTTATTTCTAATTTGTTGTTTTTCTACGAATTCCTGACGCTTTATAGCAATGGAGTACTAGATTCTAGCTACGATTTTCAACAGGCATTTAGAGCGAATCTTATCGTTGCCATATCGGCAGGGGTTATTGGTGGTACGCTCACGGTGAACCTTATGGACCGTTGGTTGCGTAACAATGCGTTTTGGAAAGCCCTCATTTATATTACTATTACCTACGTGATCGGTGCTTTGGTGGTGAGTACATTTGGTGCCTTATACTATTATAGCGAAGAGCTCGGACTCCCATTTTACCACGAAGATGTGTTGGAGGCTTTTAAGAACTTTTTCAGAACGTGGTTGTTTTTAAAGAATTTTGTGGTGTGGCTGTTTATTGTCATTGGTACCTTAATCGTCCTCATGGTAAACGAAAAATATGGGCCAGGTGTGTTTCCAGATTATTTATTAGGGCGTTATTTTAGACCCAAACATGAACGCCGCATCTTTATGTTTGCCGATATTAAAAATGCTACGGGTATTGCTGAAAGTTTAGGTGAAAAGAAGTATTTTAATTTTTTAAAAGATTTTTTTAGGGATATTGCCCCTGCAATCGTACAGTCGAGGGGTGAAGTGTACCAATATGTAGGAGATGAAATTGTAATCTCTTGGAAAATGAAACATGGCCTAAAAAGCGGGAACACCATACGCTGCTATTATAATATGAAACGTATGCTTGCATACCGCAAAGGTCGCTACATGGGCAAATACGGCTTCTTTCCTGAATTTAAGGTGGGTATTCACTGCGGAAATATTATGGTGGGCGAAATTGGGCAGATAAAACGTGAGATTGCTTTTTCTGGAGACGTACTCAACACCACTTCTCGAATCCAAGAGCAGTGTAAAGTATATAACGTAGACATTCTCGCCTCTGAAGTCTTTGCAGATCTGGCTTACGCCTTACCAAAAGGAGTAGTGAAAAAAGATCTGGGCGACGAAACCTTACGGGGCAAAAAAGAAGAAACCGGCATTGTGACCTATATCAAAGAATAATCTCGGTATTATTTTTGCAATTGGGTGGCTGAGTTTAACTCTTAATTCTTACATCATGAAAACAGACAACTACACAAAAGTGATCCTAACCATCATTGCCATTTGCCTTACCATCAATGTGGTAAAAGAAATCAATATCTTTCCGACAGCGCATGCTTCAGAAACTGGAATTTCCGCAGAAATTTCTAACGATTACAAATTAGTGCCCATTTCAGAAAACAACACCATAGATGTACGTATTGTAGACATTAACACCTATGACGAAATGAACGTAAATGTGAAGAGCATCGACAGTTATGATGAGATGAAGGTAAACATTAAGAGTATTGATACCTCAGACGAAATTGATGTGAACATCGATGAAGTTGGAGGTTCTTACGTTTCGTCTGGCGGACCCATAAAAGTGAAAATAGACTAGGTTTTCTTGTATGGTCTGATGATGAGTCGTGCCGCGCGATCGTAGTTAATATAACTATAGGTCCAATTAAAGAAGGTAATCACTCTATTTCTAAAGCCAACCAAAAACCAAAGGTGGATAAACATCCACACGAACCAGGCAAAAGCGCCTGCAAAGTGCCATTTTTTTATATCGACCACCGCTTTATTTCGGCCAATAGTGGCCATGGTACCTTTGTCAAAATAACTAAAAGGTTGCATCTCCTTATTTTTTAAGAGCCGTTTAAAGTTCTTTGCTAAGTGTTTCCCTTGTTGAATAGCCGGTTGTGCTACCTGCGGATGGCCTTTCGGAAATGCTTCGGTTTCCATGAGCGCAATATCGCCCAGCGCATAAATGCGATCGAAGCCCAGTATTTTATTGCATGGATCTACCTTATAACGATTTATTTTTTCTAGAAAAGCCTCCCCGTTAATTCCTCCAATAGGATTTCCAGTAACCCCTGCGGCCCAAATAAGCGTTTCGGTATGGAATGTTTCACCATTCTTGGTTATGGCTTTACTTCCATCGTAGCTTTCGAGCATAGTGTTTAGATGTAACTGCACTCCCAATCGCTCTAAGTATTCTTGCGATTTTTTAGACGCGTGTTCACTCATGGGCGCAAGCACTTCACCTTCACCTTCTAACAGATGTACGTGCATCTCGTCTTCCTCTAGTTCTGGGTAGTCATGCCCTAAAATACCTTTTCTGAATTCTGCCAATGCACCGGCCAATTCTACACCCGTCGGGCCTCCTCCCACCACCACAAAATTCAGCAATCGTTTTCGTTCTTCATCGTCTTCAGTAACATCGGCTTTTTCAATATTTTGCAGCATCAGACTCCTAATATTGAGGGCATGCGGCACACTTTTCATGGGCATGCTGTATTTTTCAATTTGATCATTTCCGAAGAAATTAGTTTTCGTACCCGTAGCAATCACCAAATAATCGTATGAAAGTTTACCAAGCGACGTATTAATTTCCTGTGCTTCAGGAGCTACACTGATAACATCGGCCAGGCGAAAGTGAAAGTCTTTATTTTTTCTAAAAATCTTTCGCAACGGATACGCAATCGAATCAGGCTCGAGCCCTGCCGTTGAGACCTGATAGAGTAAAGGTTGAAATGTGTGATAGTTGTGCTTGTCGAAAAGCACCAGTTGTACGTCTTCTTTACGGAGGCCTTTCAACAATGATATACCTGCAAAACCACCACCGATTACAACGATTCGGGGTTTTGTAGTCTTCGGAATGTTCATAATCTGAATTGAACTATAAAGATACGATAGGTAGAAAAATTTCGGTTTAAATTTGTGATTTTTGTAACATAACGGTCTACGCAGCCACTAATGTTTCAACTAGCATACAACCATTGGACAAAAAATTAGAACATAGTTTTGTGACGCAACTGGAAGAGAACCAGAATATCGTGCACAAGATCTGCCGACTCTATACGAACGATGCAGACGCGCACAATGATCTGTTTCAGGAGATTACCATACAGCTATGGAAAGCGTTTCCAAAATTTCGGGGCGACTCTAAATTTAGTACTTGGATGTATCGGGTTGCATTAAATACGGCCATCACCTTATACAGAAAATCGAAACGACGGGTACAAACCCAAGATTTTGAAGGAGTTAGTTTTAAAATCAAGGCTGAAGCTTATGACGACACCGTAGAACAGCAGTTAAAGCTTATGTACAGCGCGGTTAAAGACTTAAATGATATTGACAAAGCATTGGTTTTCTTGTACTTGGAAGACAAAAACTATCGAGAGATTTCTGAAACATTAGGAATCACCGAAGTGAATGCCCGTGTGAAGATGAACCGTATTAAAGAAAAATTACGAAAAATACTTAATCCGTAACTATATGGATGTTTTAGATACTTTAAAAAAACAATGGCAAGAGCGGGAGCAACAGTTTCCCAAGCTCTCCTATGACGATATTTACAGCATGTTGCTTAAAAAGTCGTCGTCTGTAGTAAAATGGATTTTCATCATCAGTGTATGCGAATTTCTATTTTGGATCCTAATATCATTTGTGGTCCCCGACTCGAGCAGGGAGTTTAACGAACAAATGGGACTTAAAACCGCATTTACCATTATAGGGGTGATCAACTATATTATATTCGCCTTCTTTTTATTTATTTTTTATAAAAACTATCGTACCATTAAGGTTACTGCTACGGTTAAGCAATTAATGGAAAGCATACTAAAAACCAGAAAGACGGTTAACTATTTTGTGTATTACAATGTTATTTCTACCGCCTTGCTATTTATTGCCATAAACATCTACTATTTTCTACATAAAGAAGAATTAACAAAATTTCTTTCTAAATCGTACGAAGGTTATGGTTCCATTCCGCAAGATAAAGCTACCATGGTATTCTTTGGCGCTCAAATAATCGTAGGTGCTGTTTTTATTGGGCTATTGATCTTATTTTATTATGTAGTGTATGGTTTCTTGCTGCGCCGTTTAAAACGAAACTACCGTGAACTCAAAAAGATTGAAGTGTGACAGGGTGATGGAAGCTGGGAGTTGGGAGTTGGAAGCTGGAAGTTGGGTGACAGGTGCTTGCCCGTACCGAACAAAGTTTGGGCGGGTTGTAAGTTGTGGGGTCTTTTGTCGTTAGTCTTTAGAAAATAATCAACTGAGAACTGACAACTGACAACTGCGTACTGACAACTGACTACAAACTACTCACTACTCACTACTAACTACTCACTACAAACTACTCACTACAAACTACTCACTACAAACTAGTATTTCCTCACTCCTAATACCGCCACTGCCGTTCTTTGTTCAGTTCTTCTTCGTTTTGTATTTCTTCTTTCGGGATCACCTTTAAGAACGAAGGGTGTTGTTCTATGGCGTATTCAATTTTTTCAACAATTTGGTCTATGGTATCATTTTCATAATCGATGTTCATCGGTTCTTTAATTTCCATAGACTGTAGAATACCACGTTTTTTAATACGAATTCCTTTTTTATCGAACGAACGTCTAAATCCGTCTATCACAATCGGTACCACCAAAGGCTTATTTTTTTTGATAATGTGTGCGGTACCCCGTCTGATTGGTTTCCATGGTTTTGTGGTTCCCTGCGGAAAAGTAATCACCCAGCCATCGTCCAAAGCTTTTTTAATATTGCTTACATCGCTCATCTTTACCTGTCGGTTTACTTCCTGTCCTTCGGCACGCCAAGTACGTTCTATACTCACAGAACCAGCATAGGCAAGAATTTTTGGAAGCAATCCAGATTGCATGGTTTCTTTGGCAGCAACAAAATAGAGGTTCAGCTTTGGGTTCCAGAGGTATCCGATGTTTTTAATACTGTCCTGCCTTCCGCTTAAACTTGCGTTGAACACGTGGAACATTGCCACCACATCGGCAAAATAGGTTTGATGGTTCGAAACAAATAACACATTCGTTTCAGGAAGATTTTTAATGATTTCGCTACCGTCTATCTCTAATTTATTAAATCCTTTAAAACGCCGGTGGGTAAGCGCTCCCAGAATACGGATAAGCCAACGTTTCAAAAAAAGTATATGTCCGAATGGATTCTTTTTAAAAAGTCCCATAAATAGTTATCATTTTTCAAGAATCGACTCTTAACAGTACCGCAAAAGCCGAATTGCGAAGATACGAAATAAAGCAATTATAGTAGCTGTTTCAGCATTTCACGCACTTCATTGAGCATCATGGCGGTAGCGCCCCACACCACATGTTCTTCTAAAAAAAATGCAGGAACTTCAATTTGCTTTGCATATGAGGTAGACAAGGTTTGGGTAGTAATGGCTTTTTCTGATAAAAAAGTTGCCAACGGAACTTCAATAATGGCTTCTACCTCTTCTTCCTGTGCTACAAATTTTGGTTGTGCATGGGTAATGCCCAAAAAAGGCTGCACAAAAAAATTACTGGGCGGTATGTAAATCTCAGAGAGTTCTTTTAGTACTTCAACACTCCCCACGGGCACTCCAACCTCTTCTTCTGTCTCTCGTAAGGCCGTATGCTGATAATCTACATCTCCTTGCTCCCATTTACCTCCCGGGAAACCAACCTGTGCAGAATGCACCCCTTTATAGGTTTTACGTAAAATGAGCACAAAATGGGTTTCGAGATGATCTGACGGATAAAAAAGAACTAGCACTGCGGCTTTTTTCGCATTCTTAGAATCTCTTGCCTTTTGTTTTAGTTCGAGCAAACGTTCAATAGGCGCCATTTTGAGATGCAACTGCTCGCCGGGCAATTCCATTTTATTTATTTTTACAATCTTTTCTTTAAATTCTGAAAAATCCATTTATGAGGATATTGTTCGTTTTATTGCTTTTATTGATTTCGTTTTCAGCTTGTGAAGATACCAAAAAGACTTCCGCAGAAAAAACAGAAACTATACCTGAAACGGAAGGTGGTACCGATGCTCCTACTGAAACTAACACAGCTACAAAATCTAACGACGATTCGAGCATGGATATTTCCGAAGAAGCTACCAAAACCTTTTCGAAGATCACACCTGACAACTTAGTCTCGTTTTTTACGGAATACGGAGAAGAAAATCCAGAAACGGAAGTAAAAATCAGTACGCGCCTGGGCGATATCTATATTTCCTTATATGAAGACACGCCACTGCACCGTGCAAATTTTATATACCTCGTAAAACGCGGCTATTTTAGCGATACTTTTTTTCACCGGGTGGTACCAAATTTTATTATCCAAGGCGGTAACAGCGATCTTGCTTCTACCAACAAAAAACGAGTAGAAATTGGTTCTGGTTATCTTTTACCTGCCGAAATTAAAGGTCGCAACCATTTCTACGGAAGTGTATCTGGAGCCAAGGAATATCGTGAAAATCCAGATAAGCAAACAGCACCGTTCGAGTTCTTCATTTTCTTGGGACCACAATCTTCTACCAGCCACCTAAACGGAAATTATACAGTGTTTGGTAGCGTGACCAAAGGAATGGAAGTTGTAGAGAAAATTTCAAAACTTGACAAAGATGATGGTGAATGGCCCCTGCAGAATGTGTACATCAAAGCGGAAGTTCTTCAATAAAAACCAACACGTAAGTGTTATCAAGTATCTTTTGTTTTATAAATACTAGGCAACGACCAATTAAAGGTGACAGCCAACAAACGAACCGTGATCACCACCGATCCCGAGATAATCACAATCAAGTTAGATGAAATATTCATGCGTATGAGCAAAAAGTATACGAGTCCGCCCAAAATACAGGCCGTAGCATAAATATTCTTTCTAAAAATAACCGGAATTTCGTTACACAGAATATCTCGAATCACCCCTCCAAAACAAGCAGACATAGTCCCCAGTGCAATACAAATAAGCGGTGGAAAATCGGCAGCGATGCCTTTTTGAACTCCGACAACCGTATACAGCGCAATCCCAATAGTGTCAAACAAAAAAAGTGATCTACGTACATACCCGAGTTTTTTTCGGAAAATGATGGACAAAATTGTAGCGCCAATAATCACGTATACAAAAGTGAGGTCGCGCATCCAGGTAATATTAGCATCAATAAGTACGTCACGAAGCGTTCCTCCCCCAACCGAGGTAACAAACGCAATGATAAAAATACCGAACAGGTCCATTTGCTTTTTCATGGCTGTTAGAGCTCCAGAAACAGCAAAAGCAATGGTTCCTAAAATATCTATGATTAGGAATAGCTCAACTTCCGGTGGCGATACAAAAGATAAAATCACATGTTCTGGGTATAAAAGTTATAGTCTTTCACCACCTTATCTACGAAGGCAATAGGCGTTTCGTCTGGGGTTACATCCATTACCTTCGACAGTCGTTTTGTAAGTTTTAAAATTACATTATGGTTTCCGTGATACTTGGCATCCCAAAATAAGCTTTTTATGGTAGACATTTCGGCATCAGTAAAAACGGTGACCTGCGGATATTTCGGCACATACCCTTCAGGAATGTCCATTACTAGTGTTTGTGCCAGCCCTACTACTTTTTTTTCTGTAATAACCGTAGTACTCGCTGCAATATCACCCAAACGCTGCCCTTTTCCATTCAGCAAAACAGTAACAAGCGCCAAAGCACCGCTGGTGGCTGAAATATCGATGATACGCAACAGCCAACGTATAAAATAGTTTGAAAAGGCCGGTTTGCTACCGTCTAATTTTACCACACGAAGTTTTAACAACGCCTTTCCCGGACTGCGACCATTCCAAAAAGTTTCCCACAACAGACTGTAACAGAAAATAGGCAGACCAATGGTCATATAAACTAATATTTCAAAGTCTTCAGACACCCCGTCTAGTGCTCCCAACGCAATAGAAACCAAAACGATGTATAAAAAAATAATAGCGTAGTCTACAATGAACGCCAGAACCCGTTCACCAACGCCTCCCACGTTCTGCGCAATGTTAACATTTTGCGCTGTTTCTATTTGAAAGTTATCCATTAAATATGTTTCTTTGAAAAAAACCTTGCTACGTATGCGCGAAGCCGCTTTTGCGAAACAAAATAAAGATAAATGGCTAAGATTTGAAAGCGTTCTTCGGAATAATATTCAGGTTCCGCCAGACGAACTGAGCGCACTCTATGTAGAAGTCACAGATCACCTTAGTTTTGCCCAAACATTTTATCCTAAAAGCAACACCCTTCGCTACTTAAACGGTCTTTCCGTTTTGGCGCATCAAAAAATTTACAAAACGAAAAGAGAGTCGAGAAAACGATTTATTACCTTCTTTACCCAAGAATTTCCGTTATTCTTCTCACAATACCACAAACACCTGCTGGTAGCGTTTCTCACTTTTGCCATTTTCAGTATTGTAGGCGCGTATTCTGCCAGTACCGATGGCGATTTTGTACGTCTTATAATGGGCGATGGCTATGTAAACATGACGCTTCAGAACATTGAAGATGGCGACCCCATGCGGGTATACAAAGAGATGAACCAACTCAATATGTCGCTATGGATTACCATCAACAATATTAGAGTGGCACTTATGGCTTTTGCTTTTGGGCTGTTTTTTAGCTTGGGAACGCTTTTTATCTTAATGCGAAACGCAGTGATGTTGGGATCTTTTCAATACTTTTTTTACGACCACGGATTGTTATGGGAAAGCGCAAGAACCATCTGGATACATGGGACCATCGAAATTTCTGTGATTATCATAGCGGGTTGCGCAGGGCTGGTATTGGGCAATAGTATGTTGTTTCCAGGAACCTATACTCGGGTTCAATCGTTTGTTCGAGGGGCAAAAGATGGCGTAAAAATATTAATCAGTACCATACCGTTTTTTATCATCGCCGGATTTTTAGAAGGTTTTGTAACCCGCTATACCGAAATGCCAGATTGGTTGGCCATTCTTATTATTGGTGGCTCGCTGGCTCTTATTCTTTTTTACTATGTTTTTTATCCCATTCATTTAAAAAGAAAACTAAAATTGAAGTTCGAACAACGTAACACAGCCGAAGTACAATAGACCTATTACCTACAACTACCTATTTATGATGCAAGAGACCATTTCCTTTAAAAAACAACGCGAACTAGGCGCTATTCTTGGAGACACCTTTAAATTCATCAGATTACAATGGAAACCGCTTTTCTCACTCATCTTTCGAATTGCTGGTCCCGCCCTACTATTGTTAGTGTTGGCGTATGTTTTTTATATGCAGACCATGTTCGGCTCACTGGGCGCAGCAAGTGTGAATCCGTTGTTTTATCAAAGTAGCGAATTTGGCGCCTCTCTAGTCATCGCACTAATACTCATCATTATTTCAGGAATTGTGTACTACGGTCTTATGTACGGAACCGTAATGCACGCCATAAAGTCGTATATAACGAATAATGGTATCATCAACAAGAAGGAAGTGATTGCTGGCGTAAAGCAAAACTTCTGGAGCCTAATGGGAACAAGTTTTCTTACCGGTTTGATCACCATTGTCGGATTCCTATTCTGTATAGCACCGGGTGTATACTTTGCCACGGTGTTTGCAAGTACCTATGCGATCTTAGTTTTTGAAAAGAGAACCGTAACTGATGCCATAAGCTATAGTTTTGAACTCATTAAAGGGGAATGGTGGATTACCTTCGCTACGCTCTTGGTCACCGTCATACTGTACTATATCATCATGATGATTGCCCAAATACCGCAATACATCTACTTTTTTATAAAAATGTTTACCATTGCCGAAACCATCGGTGGAGATCCAAGTTCGATGTTCGATTGGGGATATATCGCACTCAATTCTATCGCGATGATTGCTCAATACCTCTTGTATATGATTGTGGTGATTGCCACTGGGTTTATCTATTTCAACTTAAACGAAAAGAAAAATTTTACAGGCACTATTGAAACAATTGAAAGCATCGGAACGGAGCAATTGGACAAGGGGGAAGTGTGATAGGTGCTGCACTTCGACTGCGCTCAGTGTGACAGGTGCTGCACTTCGACTGCGCTCAGTGTGACAGGTGCTGGATGCTGGATGCTGGATGCTAATATTAAATGAATAAATTAAAATTTCGAAATAACTAATTTGCGCTATTTTTTTTGTGTTTTAATCTTACTCTTTGCTGCGGAAATTTCCTTGGCCCAGGACACGCTTCCTGTTGTTGAAGAGACCATCGCAAGAGACAGCATTGCCAAATCCGAACAACCACCCGTTACCTACGATACCAATAGCGAGCAACAACCCCTTTCGTTCAATAAAGAAACCATTGAAGCCTATCAGGCAGATGACGATTTTAATTACCATCCGAAAGAAGAGGCAGACAATTGGTGGACCCAGTTTCTCGATTGGTTAAGCCGCGTGTGGAACGGTTTCTGGAATTGGGTCGGAAATGTTTGGCGTTCGTTTTGGAGCACCATTTTAGGTGACGCCGAAGGGAGCACCCTATGGAGTTTTGTAATCAATGTGCTACCGTATATTATTCTAGCCATTCTCATCGCATTTGTAATTTGGTTGTTCTTTAAACTCAATCCAGGTTCAAAATTATTGCAGAGCAAGGCAAAACCAGCTGTATTCTTTTCCGAAGAAGAAGAAATCATTAAGTCTAGGGATATCGAGAAATTGATTCAAAAAGCCCTTCAAAATAAAAATTATCGTCTGGCCGTACGCTATTATTATCTTCTGATCCTAAAACGACTTACCGATGCTGAATTGATTGCCTACGAATTCGATAAAACCAACAGCGATTATTTTGCTGAAATTACCGCGGCAGACCTAAATATCGGATTCCGGAAAGCCACGAACTTATACGACTATATCTGGTATGGCAATTTTACCGTTACAGAAGCCGATTTCAGTAAAGCACAAAACACCTTTAACCAACTCGAAAAGCGTATCCCGAAGCCCCAATGACAAAACTTCAAAAAATAGTGTTGTTTTCGTTGCTACTTCTTGTAACCCTCTTGGTGTATGCTGAAGCCACAAAAAAGCAACCCATTAGCTGGTACCCAAGTTACAGTAGGGTCGATAAAATTCCGTTCGGAACCTATGTGTTACACGACCTGTTACGTGATAAACTAGATGAAACGTTTATTGAACAAAACAGACCCCCTTTTGAAGTGCTTGAAGACACCACCCTTACGGGAACTTACTTTTTTGTTAATAATTGGCTGTCGATAGACCGCACTGAAATGGACCGTCTTTTGGCATGGGCCGAAAAGGGCAATACTATTTTCCTTTCCGCAAATAGTTTCAACGCACGGTTGCTCGATACGCTCTCTTTAGAAATGGGCACTGCCTACCGTTTAAGTAACCTAACCACCGAACCTGTACTCGAATTAGCTAACGAAAACTTGAAGGCCGAACAGCCATATCACATTAGCCGCGATCTCACCATTCGCCATTTTACTGACCTAGATACGCTGTCACAAACGGTATTGGGCGTTGTAGATACGTATGCAGATAGTTTGTTTCTAGCAGACCCGAAACCAAATTTTATAAAGGCACCCTTTGGTGATGGACTTATATATTTACACGCCCAACCTGAAATTTTCACCAACTACTTTTTGTTAGAAAATGATAATTCTCGGTATACAGAAGGCGTTCTGGCGTATATAAATACCGAAGCACCATTTTATTGGGACAACCACTACAAATCTGGCAAGCCCATACAAACCAATCCGTTGCATATTTTACTGAACAATCGCTACCTACGCTGGGCTTATTATTTCATGCTTATTGGCGCTGTGCTTTTTGTATTGTTTGAAGGAAAACGCAAACAACGCGTCGTGCCCGTAGTTACACCCCCAGCAAACAAGACCTATGAATATACACGTACCATTGCGGGTATGTACTGGGACCAAAAAGATTACAAGGCCATTGCCGATAAGCAAATCATATTGTTTATGGAATACATTCGTACCAGATTGCGGCTGCCAACCGAAACAATTAACAACCGTTTTATAAAATCGGTTGCAGCCCGAAGTGGCAATACCGAAGAAGATACCAAGACGTTGTTTACCTTTATGGAACAGATTCAGAACAGCGAAAAAATAACACCCGAGATACTTTCAAAATTAAATAGTAAAATCACCACCTATAAAAATAAAACCGATGGAAAATCCTGAAGAAAATCCAGTGCCACAACAGCAACCAGAAGCGAATGCACTACCGCAAGAACCGTCTGAAGACCTTCAGTTCGATAGCCGCATTCCGTTAGAAGAGCTCAAGCAAGCAGTAAACTCAATAAAGGAGCAACTGGGTAAGATCATTATTGGTCAAGAAGAATTCATCGAATTGCTTATCGTTAGCTTATTGGCCAATGGACATGTGCTCATTGAAGGGGTCCCCGGAATTGCAAAAACCATTACAGCGAAGTTATTTTCCAAAACCTTGAAAACTGATTTCAGTAGAATTCAGTTTACGCCAGATTTAATGCCGAGTGATGTGTTGGGTACCTCAATTCTGAATATGAAATCGTCTTCTTTCGAATTTAAAAAGGGACCTATTTTTAGTAATGTGGTGCTTATTGATGAAATAAACCGTGCTCCTGCAAAAACGCAAGCGGCGCTCTTTGAAGTTATGGAAGAGCGACAAATAACTATGGATGGTGAAAAATATACTATGGAGTATCCATTTATGGTGTTGGCTACGCAAAACCCAGTTGAGCAAGAAGGTACCTATGCGCTACCCGAAGCCCAACTAGACCGTTTTTTGTTTAAAATACGGGTGGGTTACCCCAAGCTAGAAGAAGAAGTTACTATTTTAAAAACACATCACGACCGTAAGTTAGCAGTGCCACAAGATGCGATTGAAGGAGTTTTAGGCATTGACGACCTTAAAAAATTCCGTGGGCAGGTACAAGAAATTCTAATAGAAGATAAGATTTTTAACTACATCGCGCAGGTAGTGAACAAAACACGAAACCACCCCCACCTCTACCTAGGTGGTTCGCCAAGGGCGTCGTTGGCAATCATGAATGCCTCTAAAGCTTTTGCGGCTATTAACGGACGTGATTTTGTAACACCAGATGATGTAAAACGCAGTTTAGCCCCCGTCTTGCGCCACCGTATCATTTTATCTCCAGAACGCGAAATGGAAGGTATGACTCCCGAAACCGTAATCGATATGATTGCACAGAGTATTGAAATCCCTAGATAATGATCAGGTTCCTAAAATCACTATACCTAACACCACGTTTTTTCTACGCCATTGCCGTGCTGGTTGTTTTGTTCCTACTGTCGTACGGTTGGAATGAAATGTACGGTATCACATGGTTGGTGGCTTTAGGAATTGGAGTGCTTATTTTGTTTGAAGTAGCTATGTTGTACAGCAGCAGCGCACTTTCGGCGAAACGCATCTTACCTGAAAAATTTTCGAATAGTGACCAGAACGAAGTGATGATTCAGCTTACAAATAAGCATCCCTTTACCATTTCCGTAGGGATAGTAGATGAGCTGCCCGTGCAATTCCAAAAGCGGGATTTTTTCCAAACCACCAAGCTTTTGGGAAAAGAACGAACAACATATTCGTATTCGGTGCGTCCCGTTGAACGTGGTGCGTATGTCTTCGGAAATTTAAATCTGTATGCAAGCTCGGTAATTGGTTTGTTGCGTAGGCGGTATACCTTTAGCAACGAACAAAAGGTGAAAGTGTATCCGTCTTTTATTCAGATGAAAAAGTACGACTTCTTAGCTATAGACAACAGACTTTCGCACATTGGCCTCAAAAAAATACGTAAGATTGGCCATACCATGGAATTTGAACAGATTAAAGAATATGTCTCTGGAGACGATGTTCGAACCGTAAATTGGAAAGCCACCGCAAAGCAAGCGCGCCTGATGGTAAACCAATTTCAAGATGAGAAAATGCAGCCGGTGTATAGCATCATCGATACCAGCCGGGTGATGAAAATGCCCTTTAACGAACTAAAACTGGTAGATTATGCTATTAACAGTGCATTGGCCTTCAGTAATATTGCCCTAAAGAAAAATGATAAGGTAGGCTTGGTAAATTTTAGTAATACCATTGGTAACTTTCTACCTGCCCAAGCTAAAAAGACCTATCTCAACAACATCTTGGAAACCTTGTATAATATGGATTCTGAATTTCTGGATTCCGATTTCGGTTTGTTACAGGCTATGGTTAGGAGACGTATTACCCACCGGAGTCTTTTATTGCTGTATACAAATTTCGAGCATATTTCTTCCTTACATAGAAAACTACCCTATTTGCAAGCCATTGCCAAAAAACATGTACTCGTGGTCATCTTTTTTGAAAATACAGAATTGCGAAAACTTAGCGATGTAGCGCCCGAAAATGTATCTGATATATTCGATCAAACCATTGCGCAGCAATTTCAGTTCGATAAAAAACTCATGGTACGGGAACTCCAGCAGAGAGGGATCCAAACGGTATTGACGGCACCAGAAGATCTTACCGTGAATACCATCAATAAATATCTTGAGATTAAAGCACGCGGATTGCTATAATGCGGAACTTTAGGCAATTTCAATTCTGGGGTTCGAGCCTATACTTACAGTTCAGTATCCATTTTCGACGTTTCGGTGAGTTACTTTGGTGAGACTTGAGGTTTCTTTTCACTTTTGAAGTGTAAAACAAACAATCCATATAAAAACACACACTCATGAAAACAATTATCACCACACTCGCATTCTTACTTTTTGTAGCATTCACCAATGCCCAAGCAAATCTAGCAACCAACAAAGATGCTTCTGGAACCACAATTACCATAACTGTTCCTGTAAAATCTGAAAAAGGCGAAATCATCGCCGCTTTGTACAATGAAGAAACATTTATGAAAGCCGCACCGTTACAAGGCGCTACAAGCGAAATCAAAGATGGAAAAGCACTACTAACATTTCAAAATGTAACACCAGGCACCTACGGAATCACCCTATTTCACGATACAAATGGCAACCAACAAATGGATTTTGAACCTAATGGAATGCCCAAAGAAAATTACGGGGTATCGAACAATGTTATGAGTTTTGGCCCACCACAATGGAAAGATGCCAAATTTGAAGTAACCGCAGAACCCATCGAGATGGAAATCATTATGTAATCAACCCTTGCAAATTATGAAAAAGGTCAAATCAGGTAGATTTGACCTTTTTTTTATAATCATAAACTTTAATTAGCGTCTTAACGATAAGTTTTATTGATAGTATTTTGTACCTTTGATGTGCGCCATTATGCGTTTCCTAAGCTATTACGATATGACGATTACACAACTAAAATATGTACTTGCAGTAGCAGCCCATCAAAACTTTACAAAGGCGGCTGAAAAAACGTTTGTCACGCAACCCACCTTGAGTATGCAGATTCAAAAATTAGAAGACGAATTAGACATACAAATATTCGATCGCTCAAAGAAACCCATCGAACTAACCGAAATAGGTAAGAAAATAGTAAACCAAGCACGGAATATTGTGAATGAGGCCGAGCGTATGCAGGATGTGGTAGACCAACAAAAAGGTTTTGTAGGGGGTGAGTTCAAACTGGGTATTATACCAACCATTATGCCTACGCTGTTACCCATGTTTTTAAAAACCTTCACCAAACGACACCCAAAAGTGCAGCTTAAGATTGAAGAGTTGACTACAGATGAAATTATTTCAAAAATTAGTGAAGGACATCTGGATGCTGCCTTGGCGGCCACACCCTTATATCAGGAAAATATTAAAGAACGAGCCTTGTATTATGAGCCTTTTGTAGGATATATTCCGCAAAGCCACCGTTTGGCGTCTAAAAAGGAAATAGAAACAAGTGATTTAGACATAGACGATATTTTATTATTGGAAGACGGCCATTGTTTCAGAGATGGAGTAGTGAATTTATGCAAGACCTCAAAATTGAATAGCGAAGATCACTTTCAGTTACAGAGCGGGAGTTTTGAAACACTTATAAAATTGAGCAATGAGGGCTTGGGAATGACGTTATTACCCTATTTGCATACGTTAGATCTTTCAGAAAAACAACAAGACAATCTAAAACATTTTACAAAGCCCTTGCCTTCGAGGGAAGTAAGCTTAATCTACAGTACCAGCGAATTACGACTTCAGATCATAGAGGCTTTATACAACACCATCTCTGGTGTAGTTCGCGGTGCGATTGCTTTTCAGGACGTAGCCATTGTTAGCCCGACCAAACAACCATAAAAAAAGTCCCGAATGAACGGGACTTTTTTTTAGGGATTTAAATATATTAAACACTGATTTAATTGAGGGTTCTGTTTTACAAGAGCATCAACCCAAACCTTTAGTTCCTCAATTTCATAAGGAAGTAAACGTTCCATCGCCTTCTTTAACTCTTTACAGAACAAGTTAACATCAAAACTTACTTTTTTTAACACAGCCTTGGTGTAATCATACATTGCTCTAGCCATAGTAAAACTTGGTATTAATTAGGTTAGGTAGTTTTTATCTATACGCGTGTGTTTTTGAAATTTTCAGTCTCTAAGATAACTAAAAAGTTTTAAAAAAAGTGTAACTGTTGATAACTATCTATCGATTAAAACCGATTATCGCCGTCTAATAGGTCTCCAAGCCCTCCCAGTATGCTTCCCTCGCCTTTGTCTTTTCCGCCTCCTCTGGGGGCTGCGGCCCAAACTCGTTTTGCCAATCTACTAAACGGAAGCGATTGCACGAATACTGTTCCGGGTCCGGTTAAGGTTGCAAAAAAGAATCCTTCACCCCCAAATAGAGTATTCTTTATTCCGCCTACAAATTCTACATTGTAATCTACAGTATGGTCAAAACCAATGATACAACCAGTATCTATTTTAAGTTTTTCGCCTGGTGCCAACTCTTTGGTTGCGGTGGTCCCACCCGCGTGTACAAAGGCCATTCCGTCTCCTTCTAACTTTTGCATGATAAAACCTTCACCACCAAAAAGTCCGCGTCCCAGCTTTCTAGAAAATTCAATACCGATACTCACACCTTTTGCGGCACATAAGAACGCATCTTTCTGGCAAATAAATTTATTTCCGAATTTAGTAAGGTCTATCGCGATAATTTTTCCAGGATAGGGTGAAGCAAAACTCACACGCCTTTTCCCTGGCATCGTGCTATAAAAGGCGGTCATAAATAAACTTTCTCCTGTAAGCAGTCGTTTACCGGCTCCAAAAACCTTCCCCATAAAACCTTTATCTTTTTGGGAGCCGTCTCCAAAAATAGTTTCCATTTTAATACCGTCGTCCATCATCATAAAGCTACCTGCTTCAGCAACAACGCCCTCATTGGGGTCGAGTTCAATTTCAACATATTGCATTTCTTCACCATAAATGATGTAATCTATTTCGTGTGCGTTCATTTTTAAAGTTTAGGAGTTAAACATATATGTGTTGGTATGAAGTAAAAATTGTTACAAATTTAAGCGAAAAGCTTTTGGAATGATGCTGGGTGTTGGGTGTCGGATTTTATGCTAAAGGCTAGAAGTTATAATATTTGGGCGTTCCCCCGCTCCCCGATAGCCATCGCGGCGGGGTCGGGCTGTACGCGCTACATGCCTGCCCGTCCGGTCAAGGCAGGGTAGCATGCTCCCATCCCTAACGCAAAACAATAAAAGCCCAAACTGAAATCTAATGCCATACGGCTACAGCAAAAATTTTAGAAATCAATACTGCAGTTGTTGAGATTTCTCCTTCGCAACGCTCCGTCGAAATGACACGTTAACTCAAAACCGACAACCGATCACTGCTCACTTGTCACCGACCACGGCTCACCACCTACCCTTTCCGCTTGACGGTCCACTCAAATTCAAATACAGAGACAATATCGCCTGCCGCATCCGTTCCAGTTGCTTTCATCCAACAGGTTTGACCTTCCCCATTGGCGATTGTTTGCTTGATAGCCGACTTTATTGCAGCACCGTCATTACAAGTAAATGTGATTCGCCCTTTTGCTTTTTTGCTGAAGGTAGCTTTGTTATTGGCCACCAACATAGACACGTTGGCATCGTTTTCTTTTATAAATGCCATTACTAGTGCCCCTGTACTCAACTCTGCTGCCATCCCCTGAACTGCCCAGAACATCGAGTTGAAAGGATTTTGGTTAATCCACCGGTGCTTGACAGTAGTAGTACATGAATTTTCAGAAATTTCTTTCACCCTTACGCCCGTGAAATAAGCCGACGGAAGTTTCAACATGGTGAAGGTGTTAATTTTTTTTGGAGAGAGCATACTGTTCTATTTAGCGAGCGAAGATAGTGAAAACAATACTTCCGAGGTAAAATGGGTTAAAAGTCTAATTCTTAAATATGTTAAAATTTTCTTAATATTTAGTACTATGCGTAACATAATACCATCTAATAGACATATATTTGTATAAGAAATTAATGGACCATGGAAAACAACCCAACCGAAAACGATAAGAATGTAGCTGCGGCAACGCACCTTTCTACCTTTTCAAAATATTTTATACCGTTCGGAAATTTTATTTTTCCACTTTTATTATGGACGGTGAACAAAGACAAGCAATTTGTTAATGAACACGGCAGGCAAGCCCTCAATTTCCAGTTGAGTATTTTGGTTTATACGCTTATTATAGGAGTGGTTTGCTTGCCGTTCTTTATCATATTTGCCACAGATTTTATTTCGTTGGTAGAGGTTATGGAAAGTCATTACCACGATGTATCGGTACAGAATATTAAAAACCTATCCGGATACGTCATCCTATTCTTTATCATCGCCATTTTGTTACTCGGCCTATTTGTATTTGAGCTCTATGCAGTGATAACCGCTACCATTAGAGCTTCTCGGGGCGAACATTATAAATACCCGCTTACCATCTCGTTTATACCACAACAACCATTAAAAACACAACAGCATGAACACCTTAGTTAGCATCGTTATGGGTATAGTACTCAATTTCTTGGGCGTAGAAGTTCAAGAACGAAAACTGGCCCAAACAGCACAACAGGAAATTGCCACGCATACGCAATATATTGAATGCGCTAAAATTTCCGAAGAAAAAGAAACTATGAAATGTACATCAGTCAAAATCGAACATAAATGTAATCTAATCAAATGAAGATCGAAAACACAAAAGCGCAAATGCGCAAAGGGGTCTTAGAGTACTGCATCCTGTCTATTTTAAAAGACGGAGAAGCGTACACCAGTGATATATTGGATACCCTGAAAGACGCAAAAATGCTCGTGGTGGAAGGTACCATTTATCCGCTGCTTACGCGGCTAAAAAACGCAGGGCTCCTCGCCTACCGTTGGGAAGAATCTACCAGTGGGCCACCACGTAAGTATTATGAACTTACAGAAACAGGAATTCTGTTTTTAAATGAATTGACCAATACCTGGGGCGAACTGCAACAGGCCGTAAATAAAGTAACTAGCACAACCTCGAAACAATGAACAAGACAGTAAACATAAATTTAGCGGGCACGTTTTTTCACATAGACGAAGACGCTTTCGGTAAACTTTCGCGCTACCTTGAAGCCATAAAGAAATCGTTGAGCGACCCACAGGGAAAAGACGAAATCATTCGTGATATCGAAGCCCGTATCTCTGAACTATTTTCAGAGAAGATTGAAAACCACTCGCAGGTGATCTCCCTGAAAGAGTTAGACGAAGTAATCGCTGTCATGGGGCAGCCAGAAGACTACCGTGTAGATGAAGAACTTTTTGACGACGCCCCTGCTGGAGCTCCAAAAAGCACCTACAGCCGTGCCAATGCTTCGCACAAACAATTATTTCGCGATGTAGACAATAAATTTATCTCGGGAGTTTCTTCAGGTTTAGGACATTATCTGGGGCTAGACGCTATTTGGGTACGTCTGTTATGGATTTTACTCACCTTGTTAACCAGCGGAACGTTCATTATTATATACATCCTGTTTTGGATTTTAGTGCCGGCGGCAGTTACCACGTCTGAGAAACTAAAAATGAGCGGTGAAGCCGTAACAATATCGAATATCGAAAAAAAGTTCAAGGAAGGATATGAGACAGTCGCTGATCGGGTAAAATCTGCAGACTACGACAAATATGGGCGTGAAATTAAGAAAGGTGCCAATGGGTTCTTTTCGACGCTTGGGGATATCCTTCTGGTCATCCTTAAAATATTTGTCAAGTTTTTCGGCATCCTATTAATTTTGATCGGTCTCTCTGTATTGGTCGGACTCATCGTGAGTTTGTTCACCTTGGGCACCATCGATCTTTGGGGAACTGGCGAAGTGCTAGACTATATTAACTTGGTAGATACCACCAATAGTCCTCTCTGGCTTGTATCGCTACTTACTTTTATCGCGGTGGGAATTCCGTTTTTCGTGATTTTCTTATTAGGATTGAAACTTTTAGTGAACAACCTGAAATCGATTGGCACCAAAGCTAAAATCATTTTACTGGTACTTTGGGTAGCTTCCCTTATTGGCCTCGGTATTATGGGAATTCGCCAAGCAACCGAAAATGCCTACAATGGTGAGGTAATCACAGAAGAGACCCTGCCCGTGAGATCTGGAGATACGTTACGCATTTCGATGCGTGGAAACACCCAGTATGACACATACATTAACAGAGATAGTGGCGTAGAGATAAAATATGATGAAAACGATACGAAGGTTATCTATAGTAACGATATCAGACTCATTGTAAAATCGACTACAGACTCGGTAGCCAAGATTTTAATCGACAAAAACGCTGAAGGCAATAGTTTTCTGAACGCTAAAAAACGTGCAGAGGCTATCGAATACAATTACAGTTTTGAGAACGGAACCTTGTTTTTAGACGGTTACTTTTTAACAGCCATAGAGAACAAGTACCGTGACCAAGAAATAGAGATCACTGTGTTTTTGCCTGAGGGGTCTGTTGTGTATGCTGAAGAGAACACTTATTCTTTTCATCGCAACGACTCAAGATATCGTGACATTTTACACAATGGTATGGAAGACCGCTTGCTATTGGTACTGAAAAATAAATTACAGTGTCTGAACTGCCCAGAAGGTACATCCGATGACACCTCAGACTATAACTACGATTCTAGCAACTCAAACTGGAAAGATGAAGTAGACTCTATTTTTGGTGATAACACCAATGATGCACGTGTGAAAGTAACCGATACGGTGATTAACGATGTGCCAGTTCGAATCGTAACAGATAGTATTGAATAAAAAAGAAACAATCAAAAAAAACCATATATCATGAAAACACTTAAAATAATTTTATTTACCCTAGCAGCCACTACGTTGGTATCGTGTAACTTCGATGTTATGTTTGGCCAAACCCACGGAAACGGTACTGTAACCACAGAAGATAGAGCCGTGACAGAAGATTTCAATAAAGTAAAAGGAAGCGCTGGCTTAGATGTTTTTCTTACCAAAGGAAATACGGCAAGCATACGCGTTGAAGCAGACGAGAACCTACATGAAATTATTGAAACCGATGTGTATAACGGAAAATTACACATTAAAACCGCAGACAACCACAACATAGGGAAAGCAAAGTCTAAAAAAGTATTTGTTACGTATGTCTCGCTTGATGAAGTTGGTGCCTCTAGCGGTGCAGACGTTATCGTGAACGGCGTTTTAGAAGCCGAAAACTTAACATTGGACGCAAGCAGTGGGGCCGACCTTGAAGTGGAAGTTTTTGCCAAAAACCTGTACTTAGATTGCAGCAGCGGCGCAGATATTAAAGTTTCTGGACGGGCGTCAGACCTTACAGCAGACGCATCGAGCGGAAGCGATATAAAAGCAAAAGACCTAATGGTTGTAAACTGCAAAGCCGAAGTTTCTAGCGGTGCCGATATTACGGTACATGTAAAAGAAAGTTTGGAAGTGGATGCTTCTAGCGGAGGTGATGTAAACTATTACGGAAACCCGACAGCTGTTAAAAACAACAGCGGGAAGTCGTCTGGAAGCGTTCGGAAAATGTAGTTGGTTGTTACAAACAGCCTTCAACAGTTTCGTAGCTATTAAAATAATATTTAGTAAGTATTATATATTAAACATTTCAAAATGCTATCGGCTAGCCAGCCACATCCGTCCTAGTTTCTAATTATATCTGGGACGGATTTTTAATTCCACTAGAAAAAAATGAAATACTTACAATTTTTACTCTATTTAATAACCACAGTTGCCTTTGCACAAGTGGAAACAAACTCAGCACTGTATCAGCAAATGCAACAAATGGACAGCATTGTGTTTGATGCAGGTTTCAACCACTGTGATATGAAAGCCTTAGAAGCCGCACTTTCAGAAGATTTAGAGTTTTACCACGATGTGGCCGGTACTCAAAATAAAGCGGAGTTTCTTAAAGCTATGGCAACAAATATCTGCGGAAATCCTTCAGCAAAAATTACACGTGAACTCATCCCGAATAGCTTACAGGTATTTCCACTTGCAAACAACAATAATTTATACGGCGCTTATGTTACAGGTGAACACGAGTTCTACCGTCAGGAAAAAGGGAAAGAAGTTGAAAAAACCGGTTATGCGAAGTTTGCTTCCTACTACGAACTACAAAACGAGACGTGGAAACTAAAGCGGGTTTTTAGTTACGATCATCGTGCAGCACAGTAGTTTTATGAAACAAAAAAACCACCTCTTTCGAGGTGGTTCCTTCAAACTGAATAATCAATTAAAATTATTCAACAATCACTTTAAATACTTTCGTATCTAAAGCAGTTTTTGCTTCAAGCATGTACAATCCAGCTGATAAACCAGACATATCAACTTGTCCCGAAATGTTATTTATTAAGCTAGTTTTTACCTTTTTACCAGCAAAATCATAAACATTCACATACTCGATCACTTCGTTATTTGAAACATTTAGTATGTTTTTCACTGGATTCGGATAGAAAGTGAAGGTATCGGTATCAAAATCGGTGGTACCAAGTACTTCTTCCGTAGTGAAAACTACAGGTCCTTCCCAAGCACTTCCGTTTGTACTACAAAGTGATTTTACATAAATTTCATACTCGGTATTTGGCGTTAAATTGCTCAATAACACTTCAGTACTATTAAAACTAACACCCGTTGCGGCACCAGGATACCCTGTTCCTGCTGGCTGCAAAATATATTCGTACCCGCTCGTTGGGGCTGGATCTGGCGCATCAAAAGTCATGAATGCAGTGGTTTCAGTAATATCTTCTATTTCAATATTGGAAGGGAAAGCACAGGTAGGACTATCGTCATAGGCTGCAATCTTATACTCTCCAAACGTACCTACTCTACCCCAAACGCGCACCAAGATTTCAGTTCCAGGTTGTAAGTCTGTTAGCTCTATATAGTTGAAAAATCCGTCGCCTTCATCTGAACTACAATAAAGTGACTCTAAATTTGAACAGGTTCCTGCATATGCTTGCATTCCTGGGTCGGTAAGGTATGGATCGTCATTGTATTTTGTTTCTAGTACCAATCGGCCAGAATTTGGAACCGTAACATTATACCAAACATCTTTTCCTTTTTCCTCAAATTCAAGTCCGTCACAGAGAACCAAAGGATCGGCTATATTTCTGGTTGCAGAAGTGTTATTCCCAACTATAAAGCTAGATTGAAAATCTAACCCCACAGTTAATGTTTCACTATCTGAACATTCGTCGTTTGCAGGCGCTGGTGGCGATTGATACACACATAGGTTGAAGTACACTGGAATAGAGGTTACTGAACTAGAAACAGCCACGTAATACGTTTCACCAGCTACCAAATCTACCGTTTGGAGGTAACTAGTACAGCTGTCAGTAATTTGAGTTAAATTACTTGGTGTTCCTTCGTAAACTGACATATAAGTAACTCCACCTCCATTTATAATATCCCGTCTGAATGTATAATTTGCAGTAGTAGTTGGCGTAAACGTATACCAAACATCTAATGAATCTGCGCCACATTCTGATTCAACTGAATGTGTTGCCGAAGCGGTATAACCACCTGTTGCATTGCTACAGCTGTTATCTGTAGATTCAGTTAGTGCAATAGCTCCAGTAGTTTCATCATTACTCGGCGTAGGTGGCAATGGGAACACACATAACTCATATTGTGCAGTAGGCACATCGCTCGCTATAGATACAAAATACGTAGTACCAGCTTGCAATGCAGTTGTTATATAATGTGTGCTACAGCCAGAATTTATCGGTATCGGATTAACAGATGAACCTTCGTATACATACATGTTCATGTCTTCTCCTGTAATGTTTTCGAGTGCAAAAGCATGCTCTCCAGAACTGTCTGGAGTGAAACGGAACCAAAGGTCTTTAAAGTCTCCGAATGTAGGACTTGCACAAGGGAATTCTTCAGACTGTGTAGCATTTACAAAGTCACCTGTTCTAGCATTATTACAAGTATAATCTGTAGAAGCCGTTAGAACGTTTGCGGTTTCAGGTTCGTCGTTGAATTGTTCAGAATCAACATACTCATAATTGAAATCGTCCATAAAGAGATATTGCGTCGCCCCTGTTCCAGAGTGCTGAGGTTTGAAAGCGATGTAACTATGCCCTAGTGTCGTGTCATAACCAGAGAGGTCTATTACAAATTCAGTCCACGTATCAGCTACAATGGTTGTTTGGTTAAGCGATGTGTCATCAAGTACGGTAAATGTGCTCATGTCTGATGGATCTGCCACCGTACCAACAATCACATTCATATCTGCTTCATTGTTTGCCCGTTTATTCATTTTAAAACGAAGTTGCTTATCTATATTCAAATCTGAAAACTCAGGCGTCATCAATACTAATTCTTCAAGGTTTGATGTTGAAGTAAAGTACATACGCAGCATTAAATCTCCTTCTACAGGGTCGATATTATAAGACGAACCAAATGTTTTGAAATCTCCAATGGTATTATCAAACACAGACCAACATGGCTTTATTTCTTCAGCATTCACATTTACGCCTTCAAAGCTGTCGTTATAATTGGCCACAAAATCTGCACATGCCGTTGTGAATTCAGCAGAAGCAATCCACGAACCAAAATCATCTGTAGCACATTTCGCTCTTGCATAGGCAACGTATGCAGTGTTTTGTTGTAATGAAACTGTTACGCTATTGGTAGAAATTTCGGTTCCACTTGTTGTCGCGTCAGGAGCCGCTGCAGTAGCATCTTGCACAAGGTATTCCCAATCTGTTTCATTAGAGACACTTGTGGTCCAACTAATATCGGCAGCATTGTATTGCACGTTTGTAGCAACTACATCAGTTACCTCTAAACAAGTAGGAGTGTCTTCAACACAAACCGTGTTAATCCATATATATTTATTGATGGCTCCATTGTGTCTAAAAGCATAACTAACATGATCATTGTTAGGCAAAGGCACAAAATATTGCGTGTTTCTATCTGATGTTGGAGTAATTGAAGTAATTAAATGAAAATCTCCCAACGCATCAATGGTACCTATTTCCAAGGCATCTGGAGCATTTGTAGAGCCTCCTGCAGTAAAATTTAATCTATGTTCTCCGTCCATGGCAAAACTTACATCTGGAGAGATCGCTACAATGTCGCCTAAAGCTGTAGTACTTGTAAAGAACAACTCTAACATGTTTTTGTTATATCCAGAAAATTCGTAATCTACTTTAACGTACCCACTTGTAGTTGGGTCGTCATATGCAGACCAGCAATAAGGCACAATATCTTCTGGCAAACCATGCCAATCTTCGCAATAGTTTTCGGTAATAAGGCCACAATCGGTTCGCAGTGTGTTATTTGCAAGTATCCACTCACCAAAATCGCCTCCACCACAATTAGCTCTAACGTAGGCTTCGTAATCGGTATCCATCGTTAAGTTTGTAACAGTTGTCGTAGGGTTTGCGTCTGTAGAACTGAAAGCTGTACCGGCAGTTGCAGGGGTTGGTGCTCCAGCTCCCACTTCTTGTACAATGTATTCCCAGTTATCTTCTCCTGTCCCACTCTCAGCCCAACTAAGGTCTAGGGTCGTTGTGGTCGGATTAGCAAGCGTGATATTCGAAACTTCCAAACAAGTCGGAATTTCCTGTAAACAAATACTATCGAAATTAATTTGATCAAACGTGTCTGCTAAGTTGTGTTTGAACGCAAGATATTGATTGGTACCTGCAGGGATTGTCACTTCATAATACGTCCATACATTTGAAAGACTAAATGTGCTAATTAAACTGAACGTACCTGAACCATCAACAGCATCTAAGGTTCCTAGTTCAAGCATAGAAGTTGAAGTTCCTTGCAACCAAAATTTTACACGGTGATTCCCGTCTGATGTATTGGCAACTTGCGGCGCAACAAACATTAAATCTCCAGTAGTTGCCGCTCCGTTGTACATTCTTAAATATCGAGGCGGTGTAGGTGCTTGATTACTAGATTGCACTTTGGCATATACATTAGAGGTTACTCCTGTTGTATTAATTACTGTCCAATCTATAGGAATATCATTATTTACATACGTATCGAAATTTTCTGAAACGTCGCATTGCGCATTTACAAACTGCCCAATCAGAAAAAAAGAGAACAGTAAAATTTGTAGTGACTTTGTCATTTTGAATAAATTTAATTGATAATCGTTTGAGGTGTAAACCTACCACGCGTTTCTCTTTAATAAAAGGAAAGTATTTTCATATTTGTGGAATTTTCACGAAATATTAAAAACAAAAAATCATTTTATTTTTCTGATTATCAGTTGATTATGTTCTTTTTACTCTTTTTTAGAAGATTGCTGTATCTTTTCCCTGCTTTTTGCAATTTTTCGTCTTTTTTGGACAATTTTATAGAGTACGAACACCAGAATAAGAAGTAACAAGGTACCAGAAATGAATGTTACATAGAAATACGTGTTGTTTTGATTTTCTCTTTTTTCCTGGTTATCTGAAGACAAATCTTCGGTCACTTTATTTAAAGATTTTTTTTCTTCTTCAAGCAATTTGTTCTCTTCTTCTAAATATTGCTGCGTATATATTTGATATTTTTCGTTATTACCAACTGCATTGTAATTTTCAGAAAGTGCTTTTAAAATTTGTATGTGGGTCGCTGTATCATTTACGTTTTTAATGAGAGCAAGTGCATCTTCTAATAGTGCTATCGCTTCTAGATAATTACCCCGTTCGGAAAGGATCTTCGCTAAGCCTACCCTGGATGCCGCAATGCTTTTAATGGCATCGATTTTAGTAGCATACAGAATTGCTTCTTTGTAACTAGCTTCTGCCTCATTAAAATTCTTAATTTCCACGTTGCAATCGCCAATATTATTTAAGGTAATTGCCAAATTTGCATTTATCGTCGTATTCACGATATTCTTTTTAAAAACAGAGACGGCCTCCTTTAAATAGGGCAACGCATACGTACAACCTAAATCATCTTTTTGAATGAGCCCCTTTACAACCAATATATTTCCTTGTAAATATTCCAATGAATCTGGAAGCGGATGCCTTAGTGATACGTTATAGGCTTTGTCTAAATAATGCAATGCCTTATCACTTAATTTTAGTCGCCGGTATTGTCCGCCAATAAAACCCAAAACACGTATCTGGTCGGTAAAGTTTTTATGGGTAGCTGCTATTGAATCTGCTTTCAAAGCATATTTAAAAACTTGGTCGTGTTCTTTTAAAACTGCATACCCATTTGCTATTACAAGCAATGCTGAAACTTGTCCTGACACATTTCCTTCGGCATACTCATACATTTCTAATGCTTTCTCAATGGCTAATTCCGGATTGTTATATACCATCACAGTAGCCTCTCTTTTTAGGCTATCAATGATCTGTTGTTTCTGACCAAAAGTGCTACAAAAGCACATAAAAGCCACAACTACGCAACACCATAAGTTCTTAGCTAGATCCAAAATTTGAATTTTATGAAAGATACTAAAAAGTTTAGGATGCTTCTTTATTGCTTTTCTTTAAAAATGATACAAACTGTTTGGGCGTAATTCCAGCAATCGATTTGAAAACCACTGTAAATGAACTGTGTGAAGAGAAACCACTAACTTCGGCTAGATAGCTTACTTTGTAATTAAGATATTTAGGATCTTCTTTCATTAAATGAATGATATAATTAATGCGAAGTTCGTTGATGTACGTATTGAAATTTTTGTTTTTATGGGTATGGATAATTTCTGAAATGTACTTCGTATTTGTTTTTAGTTTTTTGGCCAAAAAAGGAAGTGTCATGTTCTGATTGGTAAAATCGTTCCCTTTTTCAAAATCATCCAAACGTTCTAATATAGATTGTTCAGTAGCGATCGGAATCACTAACCCTTTCGATGCTTGCGCCTCACTTTTCTCTGCTTGCAGTGGCGCTTCGATTTTTTCTTTCTTTTCTATCTGTTGAATGATTTTCTCAAATTTCAGATATTCTTTATCCAGTTGCTTGTTGTAGAAATAGTAAATTGTGAGTAACACCAACAGTGCTGCCAAGATTAGGCCGCCGATGATATAGTACTTTTCCCTATTTGCGATAGTAATCTGGTTCTGGTCTTCTTCAATCAAAGAAAGTAAGGTATTTCTCAGGTTTCTTTCATCTTTCAAGATTGCCGAAGACTGCTGCGAGCTTTGTGTATAATACGTATTATATGCTTCTAGACTATCTTGAACCTTATAGGTGGCTGCCAAGCCCTCTAAAATCTTCAGTTTCACCTGTGGGGCAATCACGTCGCTAGCCAATGCGTTGTTGTACAACTGCCCTGCACTTTGATAATCAGATTGCCTGAGTTCTATGGCGGCTAGTCCAGACAAGGTCGCCGCAGCAACTGAAGTTGATTGGAGTTTATTTTCTTTTAAGAATTGAAATGCTGCCGTAAATTGATTTTTCGCAAGCGCAACCTCATTGTTTTCTAAGTATAGTTCGGCAATTTTGTTTAATCCGTTAGCATACAGCGCAGGAAATTCATTTTTTATTTCAACTAAATGAACTTGACTCTTTTCAATATGGGCCAAGGCCTCCGGCGCTATCGATTCGGAACTCTTGAATTTTGCCTGTGCATGAATGAACCGAATCGCAGCAATGTCTCTATTAATTCCTTCAGGGATAATAATGAATTTAGATGCTGCTTCATCTAGATAATTCGTAGCCATGGTTTCCATACCGTAGTGATGGCAAATTTCTGCAATTGAAATTAAAGCAAGCACATATAGGTACTGATCAGGTGCTTTTGCTGCGTTACTTTTTGCATTGAATAAATGTTCTATTCCTGAAATGTTATTTCCCTGTAGTTTCTCATATTCAAATAGTAAATAGTGTGCTGCTCCTGTATGTGATTCTGAAATGTCAGATTTCAAGAAATACGTGGCAACTTTGTTTGTCTGTTCTGGATTCTGAACGATTGTGTTCAGGTTTTTATTGAAAAATGACAGGTCTTCTATCGTAGTTTGGCCATTTCCAAATTTAAAAATGAAAACAAAACAGATCAGGGAAAAATATAGGCGTTTCATTTCGGTATGCTTGTTCACAAAGATAATTTTTTAGTTGTGACAACCGAAAAGAAACCTTCGTTACTTCATTACAACAAAAAAGCCGCTATTTCTAGCGGCTTTTTCAAGTATGATTTATTTCGTTTTAATACATGGGTGTATTAATTTCTTCTACACTGTCTATTTGCACCAAATAACGCTCTGCGTCTAAGGCTGCCATACATCCCGTACCTGCAGCGGTCACTGCTTGGCGGTATTCTTTATCCTGAACATCGCCACTGGCAAATACACCTGGTTTATTGGTCTTAGTAGACTTTCCTTCGGTGATGATATATCCCGTATCGTCCATTGTAACTTGGCCTTTAAAGATATCGGTGTTTGGTTTGTGCCCAATGGCAATAAAAAGACCTGTGATTGCAATTTCTTCTTTTTCGCCAGTCTCATTATTTTTCATACGCAATCCTTCCACTACCATGTCACCTAATACTTCATCAACTTCGGTATTATAACGCAAGTCTATATTCTTCTTTCCCAAAACACGGTGTTGCATTGCCTTCGAAGCTTTCATTTCATCTTTACGCACCAACATGGTTACTTTATTACAAATATTGGCTAAATACGTTGCTTCTTCCGCAGCAGTATCTCCTCCCCCAACAATCGCAACATCCTGGTTTTTGTAGAAGAAGCCGTCGCAAACCGCACAGGCAGAAACTCCGCCGCCGCGTAAGCGTTGCTCACTTGGCAAGCCAAGATACTTCGCTGTGGCACCGGTAGAGATGATCACCGTTTCAGCCTCAAGCTGTGTGGTATTATCTACAGTGATTTTATGAATTCCGCCTACTTCATCACTAAAATCAACAGCAGTTACCATCCCGATACGAACTTCGGTGCCAAAACGTTCAGCTTGCTGTTGCAATTGTACCATCATGGTTGGCCCGTCGATGCCTTCTGGATACCCAGGGAAGTTGTCTACTTCGGTCGTGGTGGTAAGTTGGCCACCAGGTTCCATACCTGTGTACATAATAGGTTTTAAGTCTGCACGTGCTGCATAAATCGCTGCGGTATATCCTGCTGGTCCGGAGCCAATGATCAAGCACTTAATTCGTTCCACTGTTTCACTCATGGTGTTTTTCTCTTTTGAAATTTTCAGATTGTAAAAATAGTAAGATTGATTCTAACGCGGTAGAAAAATGTATGAATAAATCTAATACATTGATTACGAATTATTATTGGCAACTATTCCTATTTCAAGATTTCAGTTTGCGATTAATTAAGTTGAAACAGAATAACTATGGCGCAAGTGATAACTATTTAAAACAGGTGCATGAAACATTACTGGCGCTATGTTAACTGGTTTATTGAAGTGAGAACCGCTCATTTTTTTTGAAGTAGAAATCGATTTTTTGAAATGCTCCGTTTACATCCCCTTCTACCCATGCATGTATGGAATCTGATGTTGGTTGGGTATAAACTATACGCTGCGGAAAATCGTGTAGCTTATTTTCAAAAGTAGCCGCATTTTCTTCAGTAGAAACCCTAGTGAATGTTATCGGGGTATCATTGTTCTGACCATAAGCAACTACCGTTAGATACACTTCTTCTGCCTTTTGCGAAAGCAGTAGTTCTTCAGCAAAAACCGTATCATTTTCAACTTGGGTGTAACTAAAACCAGAGAAGGTGCTATCGTTTTTTCTAGTCCATGTTTCTTTTGAAAATTCATTGTCTTCAGTATTCGTCCACTCACCTATCAGCCATGAAAGTTCCTTCAGCTTTTCATAAGATTCTACCAGCGATTTTTCTTCGGAAGGCATCTTTTCCGCAGTTTTAGAATTGCACGAAACAAGCAATAGTGAGGTGCACAAAACCATAGCAAACAACTTCATATTTTCAAATTTGAGTGTAAAGCTACTTAATAATAAGGTGTAAAAGGAACGATTAATCTTCAAGATTACAAACTGTTAGACATCTTTCTTTTTGAAACCGTAGGTGTTTTGCCTGATAAAATCTTTAGGGAAGGTTTCGTCTCCATGAAAGCCCAATGCTATGGTACCGCTATCTTCAGGAATATAATTAGTCTTAAAAATATAGTCCCACAAACTCAAGCTAATCCCGAAGTTAACTCCGTATCGTCCTTCTGGAAGATTGTAGGCGTGGTGGTACAAATGCATTACGGGATTATTTAAAATATACTTAAAGGGTCCCCAAGTTAATTTAATGTTAGAATGATTTAAATGCCCAATGGTAATGGCGATAAAGTGTACAATGTACGCCTGTTCGGGTTCAAAGCCAAATAAAATCATGACCGCAAACGTTTTGAGTGGCTTGTACAAGATGTTTTCCATCCAGTGGTATCGCAAATGTGCCGCAAAACCCATTTCCTTAACGCTATGGTGCACCTTGTGAAATTTCCACAGAAATGCATAACGGTGTAAGAGCGTATGGGTAAACCATTGTACAAAATCTAAAACCACGAAAAAGAGCACTAACTGCAGTGCGATGGGCCAGCCCTCCGGATTGAAAAGCGCCAGAGAATTTTCTTTAATCCCCAAATCTTCGAACGCCACTTGAAGCAGTTTATAGAATCCGCTAATGGCAATCGCGAAGAGAAAAAAGTTGAAAAACATATAGAAGGCATCCAACCAAAAGTCTTTTCTGAAAATAGATTGGTCTTTTCGCCAAGGGAATAGTATTTCTAATACCCATATCACTAGTGAAATTAGCACCAATCCCCAAAAATAATTGGTATACCAAGGCACCTCGAACAGGATTGATTGCCAGGTCCAATCGATGGTGCCGATAAACGCATCGATAAATGCATCTAGGTATTCTTTCATGGGTTTTAATTACTTATGAATGTACTGTCGCAAAAATAATACAAAACTTTCGAATGCCCCCAAATAGAATTTGAAGAATCCTAATAAACCCTTATTGCAAATCAAATAGTAAACACTGCGTGTTTCTGTTTTTTTATTCCCTCAAACTTGAAAATAATAGGATTTATAGAATCCTAATAAACCCTTATTGCAAATCAAAAAGTAAACACTGCGTGTTTTTGTTTTTTTATTCCCTCAAACTTAAAAAAGGACAGGATTTGCAGAATCCTAAAAAACCCTCGGTGCAAATCAAAAAGCAAACACTGCGTGTTTTTGTTTTTTTATTCCCTCAAACTTGCAAAAGCAAGCTTTTGACGTTTTCGGAAATAAAAAAAGTGATTCACTTTCGTGAACCACTTTTTGGTTAAGTCGGGATGACAGGATTTGAACCTGCGACCACACGGCCCC
>TARA_R110002072_G_C7978936_1_pt1 | contig 91721 bp, 47 predicted proteins | sample TARA_R110002072 | Tara Oceans TARA_R110002072 (sample SAMEA4397118) | marine metagenome | biome: Polar Biome; feature: [SRF] surface water layer (ENVO:00010504); material: water (ENVO:00002006), including particulate matter (ENVO:01000060) such as... | depth 5 m
AACCCGCCGTCACCGGAACTTTCTACACGGCGTGGGACAATATCGATTGTGGGCAAGTGGAGTGTCTTCGTAAGCTCTGCCAATGTCCCGAGTTGGCGGCAACATTCCATAGATGTCATGGTGATTGTGAAGTGCAAGTCCCCACTGCTTAAGATTGTTGACGCATTGAGACCTGCGTGCGGCCTCTCGAGCCTGTTGAACTGCCGGGAGCAGCAGCGCCACTAGAATTGCGATGATCGCAATTACGACGAGCAGCTCGATCAGCGTAAAGCCGGCCCGTCGGGAATTAGACAACTTAGCCTTCGTATTGAGTCTTCTCATTCGAACATTACCTCACAGAACAGGGGACAAAAAAGTAAAGGGTGACTAAAGACAGTCGTAATTTGCAGCAGGATTTTTATATCGCGACCTGATGAATGGCGATGTATTCTGCTGGGTATGAACGCTTTTGGATACGTTTGGAAGCGGCTGATTCAGCTGCCACCTATACAAGCGGAAGAGGCTACACTCCAAAGATCGGCAACTCAACGCCAAAAGCAACATCGTAAGAATACTTCACCGCAATCCAGAAGAATCATTCGTTCCAATGGTAATTATTTGTATGCAGCGGTTGCCGAAGGGTAATTCGAAACGAATGAATGACGCCAGCACCACCAACAGCATTGGCAAATTTGAACGCGGTCGGCGGCATTGGTCGGATATGGCAGTCGAGTCTCTGCCGGGCGCGTTGATTCGGTTTCAGCGGTCAGTTGAGAGTGCTTTGCGGAGTCGTTTATAGTCGGACGCATTCGCTGACGCTGATTTGTTGGCGAGCCCGCCTGTTGACAGATAGGGACTCGAAGAGTGCCCGTCCCAGCCTGCGGCTTCTGATCGCTCTTCACTATTTCCCGCAAGGAAAACGACTATGCCGAAACCTTTGAACTTCACGCGGCGAGATTTTCTGACAACGACCACGGCCGGCGCTGCAGCTGTTTCGTCCGGAGTCTGGACCGGAGCCTCGCTGGCTGAATCGAAATCGGCCAACGAGAAACTGGTGATCGCCTGCGTCGGGACTGCTAACCGGGCACTGGCGGATATCGATGGAGTGGCGGGAGAGAACATCGTCGCGCTGTGCGATGTTGACTCGAACTATCTGGATCGATCGAAAGCGCGATTCAAGGATGCTCGAACTTACGCCGACTATCGCGAGATGATCGAAGCAGAAGCCGACAAAATTGATGCGGTGGTCGTCGCGACGGCTGACCACAGTCACGCTCCGGCATCAATTCGGGCCATCCGCAAGGGGCTGCATGTTTATTGTGAAAAACCGCTGACACACACCGTCGAAGAAGCTCGCATCATCGCCGAAGAAGCAAAGAAGTACGGCGTGGCAACACAGCTTGGAACTCAGATTCACGCTGGCGACAACTACCGACGCGTGACTGAGATTATCCAGTCGGGAGCGATTGGCGACGTCACTGAGTGTCACGTATGGGTCAACAAAGGTTGGGGCGGTGGCGAGCTTCCCGAAAAGGCTGACGAGCCGCCGAAGAATCTGAACTGGGATCTGTGGCTCGGGCCAGCCCCTGAACGTCCCTTCGCAAACGGCCGATATCATCCGGCTCAGTGGCGACGCTGGTGGGCGTTCGGTCAGGGCACACTGGGCGACATGGCCTGCCACTTTATGGACCTGCCGTTCTGGGCTCTCAACCTTCGACACCCGACCAACGTCGAAGCGGAAGGACCGGAAGTTCATCCGGAAACCTGCCCGCTGGGGCTGACGGTTCGTTACAGGTTTCCGGCCCGAGACGACATGCCGGCGGTCGACCTGACCTGGTACGACGGCAATCAGATCCCGAAAGAAATCGAAGGGCAGCGAGTCCCTGGTTCGGGCGTCATGTTCATCGGTACCGAAGGCATGATGTACGCTAACTATGGAAGCTACAAACTCTTCCCGCAGGAAAAGTTTGCGGCCTTCGAACCGCCGGCGCCGACCATTCCCAACTCGATCGGCCATCACGCCGAATGGATCAAGGCCTGCAAAGATGGCTCGCCGACGACATGCAACTTCGACTACTCAGGCGCGTTGACTGAGTCCGTTCTGCTGGGCAACGTTGCTTACCGCAGCGGTAAGGCTCTGGAATGGGACGCGGCCAATCTGAAGGTGACCAATACTTCCGAAGCGGACAAGTTTCTCCGTAAGGAATACCGCAAAGGTTGGGAAGTTTCGTAGTTTGGATTTTCGCCAGTTGAACTGGTAGCGATTTCGGCAATCATGGTGCAGGCCCGGTTTCGTTTTGAAGCCGGGCCTGTTTCCGTTTCTTGTGTGGTCGATCTGTGAACGACGCTCTCAGCGAAATTGATCATCAGCTCTTGAATGGAGTCCTCGCTGGAAGGAGTGAGGACTGGGAAGAGCTTGTTTCACAGTTTCATGGTCGCCTGCTGGCATTCGCGAGGCGACAGCTTGAGCAGAATGCTGACGCTGAAGATGCTGTTCAGGAAACTTTTCTGAGTCTCCTGAAGTCTCTCAATTTGTTTCGCGGTGAGGCGAGTCTGGAAACGTGGCTGTTTCAGCTTTTGCGTCGCCGCATTGCTGACATTTATCGTAGAGCGGGTCGGCATCAGCACGTGCAGCTGTGCCTGTCGGATTCTCAGGCAGCTGGCGACCGTCATTCACCCGCGACGCAGGCAGCGGTGAGCGTCGACCAGTCTGCAAGCTGGTACGTTCGCCAGGAAGAGCAGCAGGCGAAGGATCGAGCGGCGCTGCTGAAGGCAGTCACGTCCTCAACGGACCGACTGAAAGCAGATCGTCGATTTCAGGATCTCAAGACGTTTGACCTCCTGTTTTTTGCTCACTGGAGAAATCAGGAGATCGCTCAGGAGCTTGGACTGGAAGAAACGGCTGTCGCGGTGCTGAAGCATCGGTTCATTCAGCGAGTTGCCAGACAGCTTGATTTCAACGATGACCATCGCGAGGGGGCCGTTCAGCATTCTGACCTGTTGACCGAAGTCTGGCGGGACGGACGACCGAGCTGCCCCAAACGAACGACGCTGGGCAAGTACATTCTGGGGACGATGCCCGAAGACTGGGACGACTTCGTGACGTTTCATGTCGATCGGCTCGGCTGTGAATTCTGTGCGGCGAACCTCGAAGACCTGACGGTCGAAATCAACGCTCCGCCCAACGAGGCAGTCGATCAGCTTCGCGGGAGAATCCTTGAATCGACGATCGGCTTTCTGAACCCACTGCTCGGCAGAAATTCTGCGAAGTAGCTCGCGTTGTGGCGTTGATCGGGTGTCTCTGCGATAATCCCGAGCCTCGTCCACAGCCACAAGGCATCGTCCGATTAAGCACAGGCATGCCGGTTTGCGGCAGGCGACGACGAAGCAGGATGCCGGCGTTTCACCTGGCATTACCTTCATGGTTCAAACAACGCAGAGAGCAGAGAGAAGCCGCATGGCGACTGACACAACCAGCTCCACCGAAGTCGGCAGTTACTTCGTGTCCAACTATCCGCCATTCTCGCTCTGGACCCGCGAGAACGTTCCGGAGATCCTGTCGGCACTCAACTCGCCGCCCGACGCCAGCGTGCCGATGGGACTTTACCTGCACATTCCCTTCTGTCGAAAACGCTGCCGCTTCTGCTACTTCCGCGTTTACACCAATCAGAACGCCAAAGCGATTCAGCGTTATGTTGATTGCCTGGCGAGTGAAATCGAAATGCTTAGCCGCACTGAGGCTGTGCAGAATCGCGACCTGCAATTTGTTTATTTCGGCGGAGGCACGCCGTCCTACCTCAGCTCCCGGCAGCTTCTATTTCTGCGCGATAAGCTGGCGGAACATGTCTCCTGGGAAACCGCCGAAGAAGTCACTTTCGAGTGTGAGCCCGGAACGCTCAGTCTGGAAAAAGTTCAGACGCTGAAGGAAATCGGAATCACTCGTGTTTCGCTCGGCGTGGAAAACTTCGACGACGCGATCCTCGAAGAGAACGGTCGAGCCCACTTGTCGCCTGAAATTGAAACGGCTTACGGCTGGCTGCGGCAGGTCGGATTTCCTCAGGTCAACATTGACCTGATCGCCGGGATGATTGGCGAAACGGACGAAAACTGGCATCGCTGCATCGACAAAGCCGTCGAGATGGAGCCGGACAATATCACCATCTACCAGATGGAGTTGCCGTTCAACACGATCATTTCGAAAGAGATGAAAGAAAACGGCACAGCGTCGCCAATCGCAGACTGGGCAACGAAACGCCGCTGGGTCGATGAAGCATTCAATCGTCTGCTGGCCGAGGGGTATCAGATTTCAAGTGGCAACGAACTGGTCAGGTCGCTCGATACCGATCATTTCGTGTATCGCGATAACCTTTTCCGCGGGTCAGACCTGATTGCCGCCGGCGTGTCTTCGTTCGGGCATCTTCAGGGAGTTCATTATCAGAATCTTGACCAGATCGAGGATTACCAGACGGTGGTCGAGGCAGGCGAACTTCCGGTCAATCGAGCATTACGACCATCGGCTCATCAGGCACTGATTCGAGAAGTCATCCTTCAACTGAAGGAAGGCCACATTTCCGGCGACACGTTTCAGCGAAAGTTCGGGGTCGATATCTTCGACGAATTCGCAGACGCCTTCCGCAATCAGCAGGCAGCAGGTTACCTGCAGGTTGAAGATGGCCACGTTCACCTCACCCGCAAAGGACTGTTGCAGGTTGACAGCCTGCTCACGGAATACTTCGAGCCTGAGCACCGTCAGGTTCGCTACACGTAACAGGTCTCTCCCCTGGTCCTTCCTCTTTGACAGCACACCCCGCCGTGAATCCACTCACAGAACTTGAAGCCCTGTTGGACCTGTTTCCGGAAAGCCAGCCACTGGTTCTGCGGGCCGAACATATTCCGTCTTCGCAGACTCCCGAACCGTACAAGCAAATGCTCGTTCACGAGCACCACATGACGGTTACCATGGAGTCGTACCACGGAACCAGCGTCGATGTTCGCGTGCTGGATCAGAAGTTCGACCAGAACATGTACTGCCGGAAGATTCTGCTGCTGAAAAGTGGAACGGAAGACGTCGTTCAGTTTGGAATCGTGCGTTTCAATTTTCAGTATGTTACACGCGAAGTCAAAGAGCAGATTCTCAGCGGCGAAATCCCGCTTGGTCGAGTCCTGATAAACCACAACGTTTTGCGACATATCGACCTGGGAGCCATCGTCAAACTGACGGCTGGTCCCGGTCTGGCGACGCATCTACAAATGGAAGAAGGGGCGACGACCTACGGTCGCCTCGCCACAATCTTCTGCAATCACCGCCCCGCAGTTGACCTGCTGGAAGTCTCCGCGCCTCTGTAGAGAATCGATACATGGTGGAATCCGCACAACCCGTTCTTGAAGAATCTTACGATGTCGTCGTCATCGGCGGTGGTCCGGCGGGAGCATCGACAGGTGCTCTGATTGCCGAACATGGATACCGCACTTTGATTCTGGAGCGATCTGAAGTTCCGCGTTTTCACGTTGGCGAGTCGCTGATTCCGGAAACGTACTGGACGCTCAAGCGTCTGGGGCTTGTGGAACGACTTCGTGAAAGTGCCTATCCGCGAAAATACAGCGTCCAGTTTTTCAGCGAAGGTCTGAAACCTTCCGCCCCGTTCTATTTCGATGAGTACAAAGACTGCGAAAGCTCTCAGACCTGGCAGGTGTGGCGAGACACTTTTGACCAGATGCTCCTTGACCGGGCGATTGAACTCGGAGCGACGGTCCACACGAAAGCTCAGGTGATTGATGCTCACTTCGAGGGTGATCGCGCAACGGGTGTTCGAGTTAAAGTTGCCGGTCCAAACGGCGAGCGGGTCGAAAAGGATATCGCCTGCAAAGTGCTGGTTGATGCGACCGGCCAGTCCGCGTTTCTGGCCTCTCGACTTGGCCTGAAAGAGACCGATCCTGCACTGAAGAAAGGAACCGTCTGGACGTATTTCGAGAACGCTCGACGTGACCCCGGCAAGGACGAAGGCGCGACGCTCATCATGCAAACAGCAGAAAAGCAGTCGTGGTTCTGGTTCATTCCGTTGCCTGACAACATTACCAGCATTGGCTGCACCGCCGACATGAATATTCTGTTTGCCGGAGGCTTGACCGCAGAGGAAGCGTATAACCGGGAACTCGAACGCTGTCCGGCCATGGTCGAGCGACTTGAGAACGCGACACGGGTGCGCGACTACCTGACGACCAAAGATTACACATACTACGCTCGGCAGGGAGCAGGCCCCGGTTGGACGCTGGTCGGCGACGCGTACGGATTCATCGATCCGGTTTATTCCAGCGGGGTGTTTCTTGCATTGAAGTCTGGCGAGTTCGCTGCTGACGCCATTCACGCCGCCTTCAAGAAGAATGATTTTTCGGCGGAACAGCTCGGAAGCTGGACCAGCGAGCATGCTCGTGGCGTGGGCGTGTTCCGCAAGCTGGTCTACGCGTACTACAACCCGAACTTCAGTTTCGGGCAGTTTATGAAGATGCACCCGCAGTTCCGATCTAACGTCACCGACATTCTGATCGGCGATGTCTATAAACCTGACTTCGAAGAATGCTTCGCCGCTATGGGGGACGTGACGCCTCCGGTCGCGGAATGAGGCAACGATAAGTCGACCAAGAGGAACGCCATGAGAACCTGCTCGACGCGACTTCTTCTGATTCTGACGACGTTCCTTCTGCTGGATTGCTGCGTCAGTGCTCAGCAGTCAGCCGGTGATTCGACCGATGCGAAGCCAGTGCCGGAAATTGCCGGCATCACAACGGTCTGTCGGACCAACTCGCACGCAGAAGTCATCATCGGTCGGCTGGTCCGTGGCTACTCACTGAACGATCAAGGCCCTCGTCCGAACCTGAAGCTCACAACTTTGTTTACGGATCAGGTTCCCACCAGCGATATCAGCGGCGAATGGTCAACGACGTACGGAATTCCAGTTGTTAATTCCGTCACCGAGTCACTGACTCGCGGAAGGAACGCTTTGAATGTCGATGGAGTTCTGCTTGTCGCCGAACATGGCGACTACGAGACATCGGCCACCGGCAACAAGCAGTTTCCCAAGCGGCGGTTGTTTGCCGAAATCGCGAACGTTTTCGAATCGTCGAATCGTTCGGTCCCGGTTTTTTCCGACAAGCACCTGTCTGACAACTGGACGGACGCGAAATGGATTTATGACCGGGCGAAGGAGTTGAAGATCCCGCTGATGGCCGGTTCCTCGTTGCCGGTGCTTTGGAGATACCCGCCGATTGACACTCGCCGCGATGCACCGATCGAAGAAATTGTGGCGGTTTCGTATGGCTCTCTCGATGCTTACGGGTTCCATGCCTTGGAGATGGTGCAGTGTCTTGTTGAACGCCGAAGTGGCGGCGAAACCGGAGTACGCAGCGTCCAGTGCCTGACAGGTGACGCAGTGTGGAAAGCTCGCGACGCGGGCAAATTCAGTCCGCAACTCTTCGAAGCAACGCTGGACCGGCTGAATCAGAAACGTTGGGAGAAACGAAACAAAACGCTGGAAGAGTCCGTTCGCGAGCCGGTGCTCTGGATGGTCGAATATCGCGACGGACTACGAGCCAGCATTCTGACACTCAACGGTGCTGTCGCGGACTGGACCGCCGCCTGGAAGTACGCAGGCGAAGATCGAATTGAGTCGACGCGTTTCCAGGTTCAGGAAGAGCGACCGTACGGCCACTTCACCTTCCTGGTAAAAGGCTTCGAAAAAATGGTACAGACCGGCAAGCCTGTCTGGCCGGTCGAACGAACTCTGCTCACCAGCGGAGTGCTCGATGCACTACTCACATCAAAGCTGAGCGGCGGAGAGAAGCTTCCCACTCCGTGGCTCGACGTTCGATACACCAGCGACTACGACTGGCAGCAACCGCCCGAGCCCACATCAATAAGCCAGTAGCCGACTTGTTTCGTCTACCGATAATTGCCGTGCAGGTTGATTCTATCTCTCTGGCTCTGTCGGACGGGCCCTGACCTACGGCAACTTCCAATGGAAAACGGACAGGCCACTTGAGAAGTGGTCTGTCCGTTTTCCTGAAAGCTTCATTAGCCGCACTTATCAGACGTCGATGCCCAGGTCGTATTTCAACTCGCGGAATCGTTCGATGAACTCTTCGCTCGAAGAATGGACGTGCTCGGCTTCGGTGATGAAGCGGATGTCTTCGTGGCAGTCGACGTAGTGATCGATCAGTGTGCCTTCGATGGCGTTGAGGTTCTGGCCGTAGGCGATCAGAAGTTTGTGCTCGTCGAACTGAACTTCCATCGGAATATTCGGATTCAGTACCGCGATTCCCATGCAGCCATCGTCGAGCAGCAGGTCTTCGTAGTCCATCAGAATACTTTTCAGAACCGGCAGGTCGATTGATTCTCGAACCAGATCGTTGTGAGAACCGTGGTTGGAGTCGTGGCTCGACTCCAGCACCACGTCAACTTCATTGCCCATCGGGTCGAGCAGATCGAAGAACAGATCAAGCACTCGTTCTCGCGATGCCGCCGCCATCACGACTGGAATCTCGACACCGGTATCAGCGTCTTTGTAAGAATCGTGACGGAACCCGGCCTGGGGTACGATTTGAAGATCGTACGATGGCCGCACTGCATCCGTCAGCGTGAAATTTCCGTAACGGGCGATCCGTAGATGAGTCTCCAACTGGTCTTCAGTCAGGTGCTCGAAGCTGCTGGAGCCGCTCGTTTGCCCATCTCGAAAAGTATTTCTGACAAACTTCTGAATAAAACTCATCAGGCCAGAATCCCCTCTGCGTCGGATGATCCGACTGTTTCGGTCTCTGCTTCTTGTCGCCTCGCACTCAGAATGAGTCGCGGTTGGCCAACGTTCAGGCAGGGTTCGTTCGATTGATAAAAGGCCGACTTTCCGCAGCCCCAACTGCGTCGCCGACGTTTTGTTCGCCGCTCAGTGTTCCCGCTCTGAGCGATCAACTGATTCAGCTCAGCCAGCCCAACGGCTCGATTCCTCATCACAAAGACGAGGTCACGGCGCTGAATCAGCGTTGCCGCTTTCTGCGAAACACACACTGAACCTAGCACGCGATTCCCGAATAAGTTTCCGTGCCGCAAACGTCTGCATCTTTTTCGACGCTGGACTCTGAGGGCCGACGCACTGACGCGGTCTGGGATAAGCCGGCAAGAAGGCGAGACAATCCGGCTGCAACGATTCTGCAGCGCGCCGACGTGCCTGAAATGGCGCGATACGATCATCCAGTCGTTACAAACTGCTTCAGCTGGCCCAGTCAGCCGCCAGGATCGTTACAATTCCGGGCCAGGATTGTTCAGCGCCAACACTGATTCACACGTACCCTGACTTGTGAAAGCCGGCAACGTCCGAAAACAATTCCCCTCATCACGAAACAGACTCAACCTGTTCCAGAGAGCCCGACATGTTCCGCCATTTGTTATCTGTATCAAATCTCGTTGCTGCCATCGTTCTGTTGATGCTGGCGATTACCTCCAGCGCACAGCTATCCGCTGCGGACGAAAACCAGGCTGACGAGAGCTGGCAGGTCATTCACCTGGCGGGACAGAGAATCGGATACGGGCGAGTCGTGATTCGAAAGGTGATTCGCGACCGTGAAACGGTTTATCTGACCGACACCGAAGAGCACGTTTCGATCCGCCGCTTTGGACAGCAACTCCGGATTCAGTCGAAGACTCACACGGAAGAATCAGCAGACGGGCAGCTCCTGTCGTACGACTTTGAAATGAAGAACCCGCCGGCGCAGACGACTAAAAGTTCCGGGCGAGTTGAAGGCAGCAACCTGATCATCGAATCCACGGTCGGTGGTCGAGTTCAGACAAAAAAGATTGCATGGGATTCGACTGTCAAGTCTCCGGCGTGGCAGGATCGATCGCTGAGCGATTCGCCTCTCAAGCCGGGCGAATCGCGAACGTTCAAGACGTTCATGCCCGAGTTTTCGAAGGTCGTCACGGTCAAAATCAGTGCTGAAGATTACCGGGTCGTCAAACTTCACGATGGTTCCGAGAAGTCGCTGCTGAAGGTCAGCGTGTTTCAGTCGATTCTTCCGGGAGTCGGCATGCGTGTTTACCTGGACGATAAAGGGGAATCACTTCGGACCGAAGCGGACCTTTTAGGAATGGTGACCTTCAGTGTGCCTCGCGAGGTCGCCCTGCAGGAAATTGCTGGCGAAGAACTGGACGTCGCCACGAATACATTGATCAGAATTGCGAATCCTCCTGTCGGACTCCACGACCGGAACACAGCGACCTACCGCATTAATACAAAAGGGCGAAATCCGGCGGAGTTTCTTCCGACGGGCGGAACCCAGACGGTCAAAAAAGTTGATAACGAAACGGCAACACTCACGGTTTCCTCTGTGCGTCCGCCAACCAACATTCAACCTTCAAGAAACGAGCAGCAGGATTTTCTTGGCGATACTCAGTTTCTTCAGGCAAACGACAGCCGCGTCCAGGAGCATGCTCGTAAAGCGACGGCGGGGTCTCTGGATCCTGGTACGGTCGCGGTTCGAATGGAGCAATACGTTCATAAGGAATTGAAGAAGAAAAACTTTTCGACGGCGCTGGCATCAGCCGCGGAAGTCGCCAGGAGTCTTGAAGGGGATTGTACCGAGCATGCCTGTTTACTGGCGGCAATGCTGCGAGTTCAGAAAATTCCATCGCGAGTCGCTGTCGGACTGGTTTATGCCGATCGTCTCGGAGCTTTCGGCGGGCACATGTGGACCGAAGCGTGGCTCGACGGCAAATGGGTTCCGCTGGACGGGACGCTGGGCAAAGGCGGAATTGGACCGGGACATATCAAACTGGCCGATTCCTCGCTCGCAGACGATGGTCCTGCTCCTGTGACATCGTTCGTCCCGCTGATGAACATGCTCTCGAATGTGACGATCGACATCGTGAGTACCGAGTAGCGGCCGCTGCTCATCGGTGGCAATTAGACGCTCGCCTAATTGGACGAACCGATCCAGACGGACCGACATGCCATCTCCTGACAAAGATTGTCGCCGTTTGGGTAGAGCAGTCGATTCGTGAATCCGCGTTTCCGATTTCGTCCGCCGTTTGGTTTCTGCGCTATCTTTCTGGAGGTCGCCTTGAGCGACGGTTATCCAGTTGAACTCTTAGTGCGGAATCAGCGTCATGATCGCAAGTGCCAGTCTTCGGTTTGGAATGGTTGGAGCCGGCGGAATCGCTCAGGCATACGCTCAGGCATTTCGAGACACCAGTATTGCAACTCTCGTCGCCGTTGCGGATGTTCGCGCCGAGTCAGCAGAAGCGATCGCTCAGTCGATCGGTGCGACGGCGTATGGAAGTCACGAAGAGATGGCCGAGGCCGAACAGCTCGACGCCGTCGTGGTCTGCACTCCTCCGGTCACGCATCGAAATATCTGTGCTGACCTCGCAAGCCGTGGTCTGCACGTGCTGTGCGAAAAGCCGCTGGCGATCGACTCGAACAGCGCGAGGGAAATGTTCGACGCTGCCGCGCAGAACGACGTCAAACTGACAATGGCGACGAAGTTCCGCTACGCCGCCGACGTGATCCGAGCAAAATCGATTGTCAGCTCGGGAATCCTCGGTGACGTCATCCTCTTCGAAAACTGCTTCACCGGGCATGTCGACATGTCTCAACGGTGGAATTCAAATCCGGAAATCAGCGGGGGCGGAGTTCTGATCGACAACGGAACGCACTCGGTCGACATCATTCGATACTTCCTTGGTCCGGTCGCCGAAGTTCAGGTTGTCGAAGGTCGCCGAATTCAGAAACTGGCCGTCGAAGATACGGTCCGCATGTTTGTGCGAACCAGCGAAGGCGTCATGGGCAGCATCGACCTTTCGTGGAGCATGAATAAAGAACAGCCGTATTACCTGAGCATTTACGGTTCGCAAGGCACGGTGCTTGTTGGCTGGAAAGAGTCAAAGTACCGCCGCTCCAGCGACACGGACTGGGTTACCTTTGGCGAAGGCTACAACAAGTTCCAGGCGTTCCGCGGCCAGATCGAAAACTTTACTCGCGCTATTCGAGGTGAAGATAAACTTCTCGTCAGCCCGGAAGATGCACTCGCCTCGGTGGAAGTCATCGAAACAGCGTACGACTCACTTCACAACAGCGTCTGGCAACCGGTCAAGCAGACTGCCTGGCCGCCATCGGTCGACGCCCAGAGCCTGCTGGCCGCTGCCGGACAGGTCTCGTAACGATCCTGAACCTTGATCCAGACTGCCACTCAAAACCAGGCGGAACGTTGTCCTCTATGAGTCTCGACTAAGATGCCGCAGAAACGTGTACGCTATGGAGTATCTCAACTGGCTGTGGCTTCCGTTCGTGCCAGGGATCCTGGCTCTATTTCATCGGGCGGGAAAGAGCCAGTCCGGCAGGTTCCGGCGGTTCGCGTTGTCCGTTCTGCTCGTCACGTCGACGGCGTGGCTGGCCATGAGTACGGCAACGGCTTGGCGAAATTCGGTAGCTCCACGGGAGTTTGATTTTCAGCTCTACTGGATTTACGGATCGGCGATCTACGACGGGCATTCTCCGTACAATGTTGACGCTCTGAAACAGGCAGCCGAACCGCTGAACCCTGGCGCCGACCTGATGGCTGAACTGCTGTTTCTGCAGACTCCTCCATCCGCGTTGCTGTACGGGCCCCTGGGGGCATTCGATATCCGTACGGCGTGCGTGCTCGGGTACGCATTCCTGGCCGTTGTGATTGCTTGTGTCATCCGATTGCTGAGCCAGACATTTTTTCCGGATGACGGAATTCACGGAGCGGCATTGTGTGTGACGTTGCTCCTCTCGATGCTGCCGGCACGTGACACAATCTGGCTGGCTCAAACCAACTTTCTGATTCTTCTATTCCTCATCCTGTTCTGGCGGTCGCCGCGCACATTTAAGGGCGGGCTGGCGCTGGGGACAGGAATTCTCGTCAAGCCAATTCTGATCATGTACCCCGCTTATCTTTTCCTGACTCGACAATGGAAGCCGCTGTCAGGAGTCGTCGCAGCCGGTGCCGGTTTGTCGGTCATCACGATCGCCGTCTCTGGAGCGAGCATGTATTTCGGATACTTCTTTGACAACCCGATCGCCCATCAGATGCCATCGACTCTGTACTCCGAAGACATCAATCAATCCCTGCTGGCAACGATACTTCGCATCCTTGGAACCGAAATCGACAGCGGGCATCCGGCGGTGGTTCCTGCGTTTGCAACTCTGGCTTTTATTTTCACAATCGTCTCGGGATGGGCCATTCTGCGAACCTGCCGTCGCGATGACAATCTGTCACTCGCCATTTTGCTGACGCTCAGCCTGCTTCTCTTTCCGAAGACTTTGTCACACTACAGTGTGCTGTTGATTGTGCCGCTGCTGTTGCTCTGGTCGCGCCGGGAAACAGTGCCTGGCGGTGCAGCATCCACCGGGTGTCTGGTAACAGCGGTGTTTGCCTTGTGTGCGGCCGACATGGCCTTCGCCGCGAATCTATGTAGTTGGGCATTCGTCTGCGTCACTGCACTTCAAGCTCCAATCCCGGTCACCTCTGTTGTCAGAATGCCTCAGGCTGAAGTCTCTCAAGACATCGCCCTTGCCGGATCAGGAGTTTGAACGTTGGAAGTTCCCTCCATAATGAAAAGTCGCACCGGTGACGCTGAGTATGTTCCGGTCACCAATTCTTCTCAGGCACAGAATCAAACTACGAATGACGATACTTCTCGCTTTGGCTCAATCAGTCAAATCAACCTGACGAAAGCCTTTCCATCGCTACTTGAGCACGTACGCGTCAACTATGCGCAGTTGACACGCTTCGTTCTTTTTGGCTGTGTGGGGCTCAGCGGAATGGTCGTCGACCTGGGAGTCCTGTATGTCCTTTTTCCATTCACCGGTCTGGCGGCTGGTCGAGCGGTGGCGATTGCCGTGGCGATGACGTGGAATTTCGTCTGCAATCGGGTCATTACATTTCAGAGCGACACAACGCTGTCTCCCTGGAGCCAGTACTGGCGATACGTTGCAAGCTGCAGCGTTGGCGCGGCCATTAACTGGTCAACTTCTCTGGCGCTGGTGTCGTGTATTGCCGTTTTTCGCGAGCACGTTCTGCTGAGTGCCGTCGCGGGTGTACTGGCAGGCTTTCTGCTGAACTTTCAACTCTGCAGCCGATGGGTCTTTCACGAGCACTCTGTCCGGGAAACATCAGTCACCAGGCAGTCGGTGTAAACCGATCGTCCGGACAATCCCGAATGTCCAGCCTGGCCGCTTCCAGAATGCACCGCGTGACTGCCCGATTTGCTCGTCTGACACTCCAGACTGGCGGTAAGTAAGAGTTGGATAAGACTCATCTCTGCCCGCCGTTGGTTCATCAATGTTGGGTTCTTTGAGTCGACAAACTGCCGGTTAACCCGGGTCAGTTACTTCTTCGAAACCACACTCACTCACCGGAGTAAAGTATCAATGGCCGCTCGAGTTCACAGCACCGCCATTGTCGAAGACGACGTTCGAATCGGCGACAGGACGTCGATCTGGGACAACGTTCATATTCGCCACGATTCTGAGATTGGCGAAGAGTGCATCGTTGGCGAGAAAACGTACATCGCCTATGGCGTCAAAATCGGCGACCGCGTGAAGATCAACGCGATGGTCTATGTCTGCAACGCGGTCACGATCGAAGACGGAGTCATGATCAGCGCGGGCACCATCTTTACCAATGATCGATTTCCGCGAGCGACGACTCCGGATCTGAAGCAACTGCGTGACTCGGCGCCGGATGAGCACACGCTACCGACCCTTGTCCGCGAGGGCGCGACCATCGGAGCGGGAGCGACTATCGGCAACGACCTGACGATCGGTCGGTTTGCGATGGTCGGCATGGGCTCGGTCGTGACGAAGTCGGTGCCTGACTTTCATCTGGTGCTGGGGTCGCCGGCCCGTTCCATTGGAGCGGTCTGCCGTTGCGGCCAGATGATCGCCCGGTTCCCGGAGGATCGGTCGGCAAACTTCGCCTACCTGTGTTGCCCCGAGTGCGAACGTGAATATTCGATCCACGACGGTGAAGTCAGTGAATCGCTGCTGCATGTTCTCTCGATGGCCGATACCGAAGCTCTTGCCGAAGTGTAGGTAGACGATGCTCCGCCACATTCGAATTCTCGCCGGCTCGCTGAAGCCAACGGCCGGAAGCCATATCTACAATCGAGAACTGATCCGCCGGCTTGCCTCGCGAGGAAACCGTGTCTCGGTGGTCAGCTTCGACGATGGCGGTGAAGTCAAGGATGGTAAAGACTGGGGCGACGTTGAGTTCACGTGTCTGCCACGACGGGACTGGAACTCGATTCCCGGAGCATGGCGATTCGCGGCAACGCTTCAGGGACTCCAGTCACGACGCGATGTCGCATCCGCCACGCTCGACGAACCGGATGTTGTCATCGCCACCGAGCATCTGTTTCTGAAAGCACATGCTCGCCGATTTCCACGGACTCCCTGGCTGTATCTGGCGCATTCGCTGGTGATCGCTCACGAAATCGACAGCTACGGAATGACCGGGCTTCAGCAGCGTCTCACTCGAAACTTCTACATCAAGCAACAGCTGTGGGCTCTGCGTCACTCGTCAACGATTGTCCGATTCAACCAGTCGGCGACGAATGCCCTGCTGGATTTCTATGGAGCCGATTCGTTGCAGGCTCCGATTCTGATTAATCCGACGGGGATCGATGCTCCAGACTCGCCGCCTGGGGAACGACATAATGACACAGAAAGCCCGCTCCGTCTGCTTTTCGTCGGGCGTCTGATCGCGTCAAAGAATCTGAAGTTTGTTCTTCGCGCGCTGGCAGATTTTCGCGGTGCCAACTGGACTCTTGACGTCGTTGGAGACGGTCCTGAGCTGAAAGACTGCCGGCAACTGCTGCGGGAGTTGCAGCTTGCCTCGCAGGTCACGCTGCACGGACATCAGTCGAATACTGCCGAGTGGTACAGCAACGCCGACCTGCTGCTGTTTCCGTCGAAGCTTGAGAATATGCCGCTGGTACTTCTGGAATCAATGGCTCACGGCACGCCTGCACTCGTCATCCGCGAAGACGGTTTGAACTACCGGGTTCCTTTTTCGGAAGTCATCGAAGACGACGTCACCGGACTGATCGCTCGCGACGAAAGCGACTTCGCCCACCGTCTGGGTGACATTCTTGCGAAGCCGGAAAAACTGACTGGTCTCTCGTCCAATGCTCAGTCGCAGGTGCGAGAACATTACACCTGGGACGAGCATCTGAACTGCTTTGACAGGCACATCGACAAACTGCTCGGAACCACGTCGATCCCGCCGTCGCCTGTCTCTGTTCCGTGTTGAGTTTCGGCAACGCTCTTCGTCGAGCGTGCTGGCAAATGCTTCTAATCGGCACGGACTGAAAGCAGGGGCGAGCTGCCGGGTCGCATTCAGCAGGCATTTCGATTGCGGTCTCTGTTTCCGATCTATGTTTGATCCGTCGCCTCACGGCTTTTGTGCGATGCGATCGTGACCTCCATCCGAGACCACATGAATTGCGGAATAGAAATATGAAGCGTCTTTTTCTGATTGCGCTGGCTGTCATTGCCGTCGGAGGCATCGGCATCACCTGTGCCTGCAAAGCCGGGATTGTCACACCTCCGTACGTCGGCTTCGCGAAGGTCTGGTCGGTTGCCATTTGTAATGTGGACCGTCCTTTTGCAGGTGCCCCGCTTGAAATATCGCCGCTGAAGATCATTACCGCCGACCACGTCACTGATATTCCGGCTCGGTTAATCGCAGATCCGTTTCTGATGCAGGAAGGAGAATCGTCGTACCTGTTCTACGAAGTTCTGAACGAAGACACGGGCCAGGGCGATCTTGCCGTTTCAGTCAGCACCGACGGAGAGAACTGGACCTACCAGGGCGTCGTACTTGATGAGGACTTTCATCTTTCCTACCCGCAGGTGTTCAAACACCAGGACAGCATTTACATGATTCCGGAGTCATGTGCGGCGGGATCGGTTCGTCTCTATCGAGCGACGAACTTCCCGACCGAATGGGCATTCGAGCGGACCCTGATCGAGAAGCCGCTCGTCGATCCAACAATCTTTCGACACGGTGATCACTGGTGGCTGTTCGCCAGCCCCGCCGATGACTGGGACGATCTCCGACTCTACTTTTCGAAGACTCTCGATCCTGCCGACTGGCGGGAACACCCACAGAGTCCAATCGTTGAGGGCAGCAAACGATTTGCCAGACAGGGCGGACGAATCATCCAGGAAGATGGGCGACTGTTTCGGATCGCTCAGGACCACAAACTTCACTACGGACATCAGGTGTGGGCGATGGAAATCAACCGGCTGACGCCTGAGGAGTACAGCGAAACGCTGACAAGCAGGTTGCCACTTCTGACTGCCGGCGGAAAAGGATGGAACGGAATCGGCATGCACCACCTGGACACGCTCACCCTTCCGAATGGCAAAAGAATCATGTGCGTCGACGGGCTTGAGCAACTTCTGGTCGTCGGCCCCATCCGGCTGAGCTTCTAGGTCACTTTTCGAATTCGTTCTCAACGTCGTTCAGGAAATCCACTACGGAAAGCGTCGGCGAACTAAGAACCGCATGCTTGCTCGGGACGCCGCACTGGCGACGCACACAAAGGTTGATTCTATGTTAAACCCCACTTCACAACGCTGGGGCATCATTGGTGGCGGCGTGCTCGGCATGACGATCGCGCATCGTCTCGCGCAGGCCGGGCAGGATGTCACGCTGCTGGAAGCAGCTCCGCACCTGGGCGGCCTCGCCGACGCGTGGCAGCTTGGCGATGTCACGTGGGACCGCCATTACCACGTCACTCTGCTGTCGGACATTCACTGGCGAAACCTTCTGAAAGAACTCGACCTCGAAGATCAGATGAACTGGGTCGAGACGAAGACCGGCTTCTACACCGACGGACAACTTTACTCGATGTCCAACAACGTCGAGTTTCTGAAGTTTCCACCGCTCCGCCTGATCGACAAATTTCGACTCGGCGCGACGATTTTCTACGCCTCGAAACTCAAAGACTGGAAGAAGCTCGAGCAGGTTCCTGTTGCCGACTGGCTGAAAAAACTGTCCGGCTCGCGCACGTTTGAAAAGATCTGGCTGCCGCTTCTCCGAGCGAAACTCGGAGAGAATTATCAGAAGACGTCGGCCGCTTTTATCTGGGCGACGATCGACCGCATGTACGCGGCCAGGCGTACTGGCCTGAAGAAGGAAATGTTCGGATACATGTCCGGCGGCTACGCCAGAATTCTTGACGCGTTCACACAGCAGTTGATTGACGAAGGCGTGGACGTCCGGGTTGAAACTCCAACGCGACTTGTGCAGCCAACCGGCGTTGGTACCGTCATGGTCGAAACAGCGGGCGACTCGCGGTCCGAGTTCGACAAAGTGGTGATGACAACACCCTCACCCATCATTTCGAAGGTCTGTCCTGCCCTGTCCGAAGAGGAACATGCCCGGCACAACGGCCTGCAGTATCAGGGGATTGTCTGCGCGTCGGTGCTGTTGAAGAAGCCATTGGCCGAATTCTACGTCACCAACATCACGGAGTCCTGGGTGCCGTTTACGGCGGTGATCGAAATGTCGACGCTGGTCGATCGCGCGGAATTTGGAGGCCGCAGTCTGGTGTATCTCCCGAAGTATGTCTCGCCGGACGACGCACTCTTTGAGGAATCGGACGATTCAATTCAGGAAAGATTTGTTGCCGCCCTCGAAAAAATGTATCCGCACTTTTCACGCGAAGGCGTACTCGAATTCCGCATCTCACGAGTTCGGCATGTCGTCTCTCTGACGACGCTGAATTATTCGAACCAGTTGCCGCCGATGCAGACGTCGTTGCCCGGAGTCTTAGCCGTTAACTCGGCACACATCGCCAACGGTACTCTGAATGTGAACGAAACGGTGAAGCTGGCCGAAGACACGGTGCGCGATCTTCTGCTGAAAAGCAGCGAACACTCACCCGCAGGCCAGGCAGTGCCTGACGAAGTATTTCAGCACTAACGAATTCGGAATTCACAGATAATGTCAAAACCAATTGCCAGCCTGTCGCTCGATCTGGACAACAAGTGGTCGTACATGAAGACCCACGGTGATGCCGGGTGGGAATCGTTCCCGTCGTATCTCGACATCGTCGTGCCACGCTTCATCGACTTCTTCAATCACCGCGATTTGAAAATCACTGTCTTTGTGGTCGGTCAGGACGCGGTGCTGGAGAAAAACCGTGACGCGCTGTCACTCATTCCAGAGAACGGTCACGAAGTCGGCAACCACTCGTTCCATCACGAACCGTGGCTGCATCTCTATTCGCTGGACCGGATCGATGAAGAATTCGCCCGTACGGAAGAGGCACTTCAGCTGGCAACCGGTGAAACACCGGTCGGCTTCCGTGGGCCGGGTTTCAGCCTGTCGCCGGATGTTCTGAAAGTTCTGCAGCGTCGAGGCTACCAGTACGATTGCTCGACCTTCCCGACGTTCCTCGGACCGCTCGCCCGGATGTACTACTTCATGACGGCGAAGCTCGACGAGCAGGAAAAAGAAGAACGAAAGAAACTCTTCGGCACGTTCAGCGAAGGTTTTCGCACGCTGAGACCGCACCACTGGGAACTCGAAGACGGGCCGCTGCTTGAGATTCCCGTAACGACCATGCCGTTATTTAAGGTGCCGATCCACGTCAGCTACCTGCTCTATCTTGATCGGTTCTCGCGCGGCCTGGCGATGACCTACTGGCGAATGGCCCTGACCATGTGCCGCATGACCGGCGTTGTTCCGTCGCTCCTGTTGCACCCTCTCGACTTCATGGGCTGCGACGACGACTCCGACCTTGGTTTCTTTCCGGCCATGAACATCGAAAGCGGACGAAAAGTCGAACTCGTCGGCAAAATTATCGACCTGATGACCCGTTACTGGGACGTTCGCCCGATGATCGACCATGCAGCTTCTGCCAGCGAAGTTCTTCGAGGTGGACTTGTGAGACCGTTTGAAACTGCAAGCGTTTAGTCGAAGCCGACAATCACTCTGGTCCTGATGATCCGAAATTATCAGACCGAACAGCAGAAAGGCGCGTTCGAGTGTTGCAGCTTGCCAGTACCAGTGAACCAACCACCGACGAACGTCTGAGCCATCGGACGGTTGTCGACGCTCACCGAATCGAATGTCCGCTGTGTAATGATGACTCGCGGACGCTGTTTCAGAAACATGGAATCTGGATTCGCGAATGCACAGCCTGTCGGCATCGGTTTGCGAATTCTGAGATGCCGAATGATCACGTCGAACAGGTTTATGGAGACGACTATTTTTTCAGCGGCGGGGCGGGGTACGACAATTATCTGAGCGAAGCCGGACTGCTGGTTCCTCACGGTCGTCGATATGGTCGATTGTTGAAGCGGCATGGGGCAGGTACTTCGCTGCTGGACGTCGGAGCGGCAGCCGGGCTGATTCTCAAAGGGCTCGTCGAAGAGGGGTTTGATGGTCGAGGCGTTGAGCCAAACAGCACGATGGCAACGTTCGCGCAGGTGGAACTGCAACTCAACGTGGAAGCTTCGTCATTCGAGCACTTCGAGCCGGACACACAGTTCGACGTACTGACCGTCATTCAAGTCATGGGACACTTCATCGATCCGGTGGAAGTCGTCGGGAAACTGCATCGTCTGATGAAGCCCGGCGGCCTTTGCCTCGTCGAAACCTGGGACGCCGGAAGCTGGCCGGCTCGACTGCTGGGTTCCAACTGGCACGAATACAGCCCGCCGAGTGTTCTGCAATGGTTTTCGCGAGGTTCGTTGAACCAGCTCTTCGAACGTTGTCAGTTTGAGCCGGTCGCGACAGGGCACCCGTCCAAGTGGATCAACGCCAGCCATGTCTGTTCACTGATTGATCATAAGCTTCCACATTCTCGCTGGGCCGATGCCGTTCGTTCTGGTCTGAGATGCATGCCGGCGTCGCTGAATCTTCCCTACCCGTCTGACGATCTCTTCTGGACGCTGTTCCGGAGAATTTGAAATGAATGCAGAAAACGGTCACGACTCGAAATCTGTTTCGTCTGCCACCGACGGCAGCCAGCGCTCGCGCGCGACCACGATAATGTTGTGTCTTGCCGTAACGCTGCTTGCCGGATGCCTGCGTTTTTACGGTCTGGGAGAGTGGTCGTTTGCGAATGACGAGCTGGCAACGTTTGTCGAATCCGACCGACTGTTCCGAGCGACTGACGACGGCGAGTTCACCATTTACGACGTGCTTCCCCGGCTGATCCCCGCCAGCTATGCGATTCTGGAATCCGGGTATCGACTCTTTGGTCGAGAAGAATTCGGCAGCCGCACGATGCCTGCGATTTTCGGGACGCTGCACGTGGCGATGGTCTTTTTGTTTGGAACCCGGCTGCACGGGCGACGTTTTGGTCTGATTCTCGCGCTGCTGGTGACGTTGTGGCCGGAGCACATTTTCCACAGCCAGCAGAATCGTTTCTACATGTTTGCGATGTGTGGCTCGACGCTGGCGTTCTTTCTGGCCACACTCGGCCTGCAGAGCGGAAGGAAGAAATACCTGATCGGTGCTCTCGTCGTCGCGGCGCTGTCAGTCACAACTCATACGCTCGCGACCGGGCTGGCTCCACTGTTCTACTTAACGATCCTTGCATCGCTGATCATCTGCCGAACGAAGATCTCTCGTCGATTTACGGTGAACGGTGTCAGTGTGGTCGCGCTGGTTGCTGCCTACGTCTTGTTCTACGCATTGCCCAATATTCGGGGAAACTGGACCGGAGGCAGCGGCTGGATGTACTCGCCGGTGCACGCGCTGATGACGATTCCCGGCACGCTCGGGTGGGGACTCATTCTGCTCAGTGCGTCAGGCGGATTGCTGCTCGCCTCGAACCGGCAGCCGCAACACATCTTTGCGTTTCTTTGCACCGTCGCGATTGTGCCCTTTGCTCTACTGGTGCCTTACGCGGTCAATTTTCATCCCGAGTATCTGATGATCGTCATCTTCCCGGCGGTGTATTCAGCGGCCTGGTTTGTTCAGTTCGTGTTTCAACATCTTCAGGAACATTCCAGAACAGCCGCCTTCACGTTTGCCGCATTTGCGATCCTGACGAATTTTCCCAGCCTGGCGAGTCACTACGCGGACGGCTCACGGCCCAACTTTCGATCGGCTTCCGACTTCCTCATCACCAACGCTCAGGATCACGACACGATCGCCGCGATCTCGATCGGGAATCTTCGCCACTACCATCGGGATTTGCCGCCGACGCATGTCATCGATCCGGAATCTCCCATTGCAAGCATTTCAGAAGTCGTTTCCGATTCGGGCAAGACGTGGATCGTTATTCAGAGCGGACGAAACGGGATCGCGCCGTCGTTGCAGGACTGGCTGAATTCAACCTGCCGTCTGGAGAAAACCATTCAACGAAAGCGGTACGACTACTATTCGAACCGGATTGACATTTTCTCGACGGATGCCGGGCGACTGATAGCGAGTCTCGGCGATGCTCCGCAGCAGCCGGACCCTGACGAACCGGCGTGGTTCCAGGCAAACTGACTCTACGTTTCTCAACGACGTCGACAAACATTCGTAGTGGAAGTCTCAAACGAGTCCGCAATTTTCGGAAGGTTGCGGGCTCGTCTCCGTTTTCGGGCGGTCACTCCACATGATGTAATTCGGTACGGCGCCGAGTCTGAACGATGGCTCTGCACGCCGTCCGCTTCGGTCGATCGAAATCGGCTTCAAGGCGAGCACCCAGGCCAAAGGTGCATCCGATGGGTTGCTCCAAAGAGCCGTGCCGTTACGCTAATCCGCCTGCAAAGATGGCTTTGACGGCACCAGTGAGAAACAGTTATGCGCGACTTTGAATACGAAGCCCCCACGGCACTCAGTACGGCGATCGAACTGCTCGCTCAGGCGAACGGATCCGCGAAACCCCTGGCTGGTGGGACGGACCTCATCGACCACGTTCGAACCGGTCGACTCGAACCAGACCTGCTGGTCGATGTCAAGAAAATTGACGAACTCAACGTGCTTGAGTTGAACGGCGACGGACTACGCGTCGGAGCTGCCGTGCCTTGTTACAGGATCTACGGCACGCCCGAGATTTCTCAGCAGTACGCCGCTTTGACGGACAGTTGCCGTATTATTGGTGGGATTCAGATTCAAAGCCGAGCGAGCGTCGGCGGAAATCTGTGCAACTCCGGCCCGGCTGCTGATTCGATTCCGAGTCTCATCGTGCTCGGCGGCGTCTGCGTCATCGCCGGTCCGAACGGAACTCGCGAAGTTCCTGCCGAAGATTTCTGCACGGCTCCCGGTAAGAACGTACTGAAAGCTGGCGAACTACTGGTCGAAATCAAATTTCCGGCACGAGCAGCCAACAGCGGATCGCACTACCGCCGCTTCATTCCGCGAAACGAAATGGACATCGCGGTGGTCAGCGTTGGAGCGTCGGTCGTACTCGACGAAAGCAAACAGAACATCGTCTCGGCCCGGATTGCTCTGGGAGCCGTCGCTGCGACGCCGTTGTTTGCTCAGGCTGCCAGCGATCTTCTGGCGGGACAGCCGATCAACGACGAATCGATCGCCAAAGCTGCCGCAGCCGCCCAGGATATCGCGACACCGATTACAGACATGCGAGGCACGGCAGAATACCGAACGCACCTCGTTGGTGTTCTTGTCGAGCGAGTTGTGAAAGCTGCAATTTCTCAGGCTCGCGGCGAAGCCATTTGTTACCGGCCCGGACATTGATTTCGCAGGTCAGGCTTTGCCTGGCGAAGTCCTCGCCGTGCGGCAAATCCATGAACTCTGTTCCAAACTCAAGACATAAACTCCGTCAGGCAGAGCCTGACCTACCAGACAGGCGGACTCATCATGGCGAAAAAACGAATCGTCACCACGACGATCAACGGAGACACTCACGAGTTCCTCTGCAAGCCGCAGCAGACTTTGCTGGAAGCTCTTCGCGACGTGCTCGGCCTGACCGGCACCAAGGAAGGCTGCTCAAATGGCAACTGCGGAGCGTGTACCGTTCAGATGAACGGTCGTCCGGTCGACAGCTGCCTGGTGCTGGCTGTCGAGGCTGAAGGTGCCAGCCTGAAAACGATTGAAGGCGTCGCCTGCGGAAACCACCTCGACGAAGTGCAGAGTGCCTTCCTCGAAGGCGCCGCGCTGCAGTGTGGTATCTGCACGCCGGGATTCATCATGCAGACAGAATCGCTGCTCGAAGAAAACGCCACTCCCAGCGAAGAAGAAATCCGTTTCTATCTTGCCGGCAACCTCTGCCGCTGCACGGGCTACGACAAAATCGTCAAAGCCGTCCAGTGCGCCGCCGAACAACGACAGGCCGCGAACGCCTGAAGTTTTTCGTGGTTCCCAAAATCGCATCTGAAACTAAGCCTTTCGATAACCAGTGAGAGACGATCATGGCTACTGCTGAAAAGCCCAAATACAAAGTCATAGGAACTCGACCTGTTCGTCACGATGGCGTCGACAAAGTCACTGGTCGAGCCCGTTACGGAGCGGACACCGAGCTGACTGGCATGCTCTACGGGGCGATGCTTCGCAGCCCGCATGCTCATGCGAATATCAAATCGATCGACACATCAAAGGCCGAAGCACTGCCTGGCGTGCGAGCGGTCATGACCAGTGCCGATCTGCCTGAGCAGGGTGATCGGATCGTCGAACTCGGCGAAGGCGCGGTTAACATGCGGCATCTTCGAGCGAACGTTCTGGCGACAGAGAAAGTCCTTTACAAAGGGCACGCAATCGCCGCCGTCGCGGCTGATACGATTCACATCGCCCAGGAAGCGGTCAAGCTGATTGACATCGAATTCGAAGTTCTGCCGCCGGTACTGGATGTCGTCAAAGCGATGGCCGACGACGCTCCTGTTCTGAACGACGATATTCGCACTGAATCGCTGGGTTCTCATCCACCATCCGACGACGCTTCAAAACACACCAACGTCGCCAAACATTTCGTCTTCGAGAAGGGCGACGTTGCCAAAGGTTTTGCAGAAGCCGACGTCGTGATTGAACGAGAGTTCGACACGGCGACCGTTCATCAGGGGTACATCGAGCCTCACGCTTCCACTGCTCTCTGGAATTCCGATGGTAAAGTCACTGTCTGGACCTGCACACAGGGCACGTTCAGCGTTCGGCATCAGACTGCTGAATTACTGAATATCCCCATCTCTGACGTGAAAGTCGTTCCGACAGAAATTGGCGGTGGCTTCGGTGGGAAGATTTCGGTTTACCTGCCGCCTGTCGCCGCTGGCCTTTCCAGGAAAGCGGGTCGTCCGGTCAAGATTGTGATGGATCGAGCCGCCGTGTTCGAAGCCACCGGTCCGACGCCGGGCTCACACATGAAGGTCAAAATCGGAGCGACAAAGGACGGAAAAATCGTCGCCGGTGAAGCCTGGATCGCCTTCGAAGCGGGAGCGTTCACCGGTTCACCGATCGCTCCGGGCTGCATGTGCGTCTTCTCATGTTATGACGTTCCCAATGCCCGAGTCGACGGCTTCGACGTCTGCGTGAACAAACCTCGCACAAACGCGTACCGGGCTCCCGGTTCGACTCAGGTCTGTTTCGCGACCGAAACCATTGTCGACGAAATCTGCCGAGAGATCGGTATGGAACCCGCCGAGTTTCGCCTGAAGAACGCTGCCAAAGAAGGCGTTCGTCGAGTCGACGGTCCTGTCTACGGTCGCGTCGGTATGGAAGAAACCGTTCAGGCCATCAAAGATAGCGATCATTACAAAACATCGCTGACCGGCAAGTTCCAGGGACGCGGTATCGCAACCGGGTTCTGGTTCAACTGCGGACTCAAGTCAGCTGCCACGGCGACGGTCAATCCCGACGGGACAGTTTCGCTACTGGAAGGTTCGACAGACATCGGCGGGTCGCGAGCGGGGATCGCCATGCAGCTGGCAGAAACGTTGGGCATCACGGCTGAAGAAGTGAAGCCCGCCGTCGTCGACACCGACAGCATTGGCTACACCGACGTCACGGGCGGAAGCCGGGTGACCTTTGCAACGGGCATCGCCGCCATCAATGCGGCGAAGGACATTCAGCGGCAGATGTGTGCTCGTGCAGCCATGATCTGGGACTGCGACGAAGCCGACGTCCGTTACGAAGACGGTTGCATCATTGGTTCCGGCGACCATCGCTTCACGTTCAAGGAACTCGCCGCAAAGATCAACGCGACCGGTGAACCAATTGCCGGACGAGGCACAGCCAGTGAAGAAACTCAGGCCGGAGCGTTCGGTACTCACTGTGCAGACGTCGAAGTCGATCCGGACACCGGCAAGGTTCAGATTCTGCGTTACACCGTTGCTCAGGATGTTGGCACGGCTATCCATCCAAGCTATGTCGAAGGCCAGCTTCAAGGCGGAGCGGTCCAGGGAATCGGTTGGGCACTTAACGAGGAATACTGGTATGACGAAGCTGGCTCGATGCGAAACGCGTCGTTCCTCGATTACCGAATTCCGACGATTTACGACGTGCCAATGATCGAAACGATTCTCGTCGAAGTCCCCGATCCCGGTCATCCATACGGAGTCCGCGGCGTCGGCGAAGTTCCGATCTGCCCTCCGCCAGCGGCCATCGCCAACGCCATTTACGACGCCATCGGAGTCCGAATGCGGGAGCTGCCGATGGCACCTCACAAAGTGTGCGCCGAAATCCTGAAGAAGTAACACGACGCAAAATATCGTCTTGGCGATCACCCACCCAAATGAGCGCAGGAGATTTCATGCGAATCGATTCGGGCCATCTTCAGAACCAATTTGAGGCATATCTAAAGAGTCCGGAAGGTGAGAAATTCGTCGACGACAATTCACTTCCGTTGGTCGTCCTTCTAATCATGTCCGCCATGTTTGCGGTAGTAGGTTTCTTTTTAATTGCAACAGTGATTCTTGTGGTCCCTGGCGTAAAAATGCTTTTTAAATCGCTTACCTTCGAACTCGTAGCCAACGACTTGGGCAGACAACTAGCGAACGGAGCAGCCGGATATCGACTTATGCTGGGACACGGAATCATTGCTGGCCCGACCGGTAGCTCGCTAATTCTGGGAACATTTGATTCTGAGAATGTTGAAGTGCTCGACAGTCTTTCTCAGCGGCTGGCTCACATTTACTTGAACGGAGCGGAGCGTTCCGAAGAGGAAGCGACGCTTAAACTTCTTCGCAAGGATAAATTCAAGGAACATCGGCGTCGTGCAGTTCCGACTGAATTAGCAGACGGACAGAATCTATGGTTGTTTGATATCGCATTGGATATGAACAAAGTTCGATGTAGCGGCGAACAAATTCACGTGGCCTGTCTCGTTTCCGAAGGAAAGTCTGGAAAAATCTTTCCATTGCCGTGGGAAAACGTGGGCCATTTGTTTGGACTACGAGACTCTGTTGCCACACCGTCCTCTGATTCCGAAAAACAATCAGAATAGATGGCCAAGTTTTACTTTTACTACTCGGCGATGAACGCGGGGAAGTCGACGACTCTGCTTCAGTCGAGTTACAACTATCGTGAGCGGGGAATGAATCCGCTTGTGCTGACGCCGCAACTGGATAATCGGTTTGGTGAAGGCAAGGTGGCGTCCCGAATCGGGATCAAAGCAGAAGCCGTGACGTTCACGCAAACTGACAACCTGCTGGACCGAATTCAGGAAATGCACGAGGCGAGCCCGGTGCATTGCGTACTGGTCGACGAGGCTCAGTTTTTGACGAAGCTGCAGGTGCGGCAGCTTAGCGATGTTGTTGACGATCTTGAGATACCGGTCCTGGCCTATGGTCTGCGAACCGACTTCCAGGGCAACCTGTTTGAAGGCAGCCTGAATCTGCTCGCCTGGGCCGACAGCCTGACCGAAATCAAGACGATCTGTCATTGTGGCCGAAAGGCAACGATGGTCTTACGACTCGGTGAGGACGGCAAGCCGGTCCGCGACGGAGCACAGGTCAAAATTGGCGGCAACGAGACCTACCAGTCCGTCTGTCGTCGCCACTTTAAAGAGGGTATCGCTACGCGGCAGACGAACCAGCTTCCGTTCAAGGACTGAGTTGCAATTTCTCAGGGTGGGCATCATCCACCAGTAAATCCGCATTTTCTTTCCAGGTGGGCAGAGCCGAATAATATTGAGATCTGACCCAGCCAGCTGGACTGCAAGTAATTGCCGGTGCGACTCCGGCCTGCGGAGGTGGCCGGAGTTTTGCGAGGTACAAGGTACGACCGTTCAGAGTGCAGAGCGGTCGGAGACCATTCCGGCAAGTTCGGCAGAAACGGTGCTTTCGTTGTACGCAGTGCGGTGAAATTCGAACTACATTCAAGAGAAGTCATTGTCGAAGGCAAAGCCAGATTCGAAATTCAGAGAGCTGCTGATTATGTCCAGCGAAAAACCAGTGCGACTGATGTCGCTTGATGCGTACCGCGGATTCGTGATGCTGCTGATGGCGTCCAGCGGGCTGGCGTTACCTCGAATTGCCAGTGACGAGCGAGTGCTGACGCAGTTCGACGGAACTCAATGGGCGAGTGCCTGGCGAATTTTGTGGGACACGCTGGAGTATCAGCTTTCGCATGTCGCATGGACGGGTTGTTCGGCTTGGGATTTGATTCAGCCGAGCTTCATGTTCATGGTCGGGGTGTCGCTGCCGTTCTCGATGTCTCGACGGGATGCTGAAGGAACGGCTGGATGGAAGAGCTTTCTGCACGCGATCTGGCGGTCGCTGATACTGGTCGGTCTGGGAGTGGCGTTGTCGTCGTCGAATCGGGAAGGGATTTTCAACTTCACTTTCGCGAACGTGCTTTGCCAGATCGGGCTCGGTTATTCGTTTCTGTATTTGCTGCGCGGTCTGAGTCTGAAAGGGCTTGCTGCAACTGCGACCGTTGTCCTGGTTGGTTACGGAGCGTGGTTTGCGTTTCACAAGCAGAAGTTGATCTGACAAAGCAGTATCTGACCGAGCATGCTGCCGAGCCGGGCCTTGCGGAACTTGACTGGTCGCAGTTTCGGGAAGGCAGCTGGGCGGCACACTGGAACAAGCACACGAACGCCGCTGCTCAGGCGGATCGCGATTTGCTGAACCGACTTCCTCGAACGGAAGAACCCTGGAACGGCAAAGGCTTCTGGGCAAATCGAGGTGGGTACCAGACTCTGAATTTCATTCCGTCGCTGGCGACGATGATTTTCGGACTAATGGCGGGTCTCGTGTTGATGAGCGATCGTGATGACGGAGCACGGCTTCGCTGGATGTTTCGCGCGGGGCTGATTTGTTTCGGACTGGCGATGGCTGCAGACACGACGTTGTGGCCGACTCAGTGGTTGCCGATCGGTTTGCAGCAGCAGTTGTACGATTACTCGTGGTCGCTCTGTCCAGCTGTCAAGCGAATCTGGAGTCCGACGTGGGCGGTCTTCGCTGCCGGCTGGACATTCTGGACGCTCGGGTTTTTCTACTGGCTGGTCGAAGTCGTGGGCTGCCGACGGATCATGACGCCGTTCGCGATTGTCGGGCTGAATTCGATCGCGATGTACTGCATGGCTCAGCTCTTCAAAGGCTGGATTGGTGAATCACTGCGGACGGTCGCTCGAACTGTTGATCAGATCGGCGGCTGGACAGACGGGTTGAGCTGGTGGCTGAACGCTGACGTGTTTGCCTACGCACCTGTGCTGGATTATTCGCTGCGTCTGTTGGCGATGTGGTGCGTCTGCTGCTGGATGTATCGCCGCAGTTTGTACATTCGGATCTGACTGGTGACTGGTGCCCACCCTACAGGCCGCATCGCTGTGTGCGCGTGACACCTTGACATAGTCCGAGCCGTCGTTGCACGCCGCTTGGCTGGAGCGTCGTGTCTAACCGGCGTCTGCCGTGTTTCCGACCGTCCTGCTTCTGGTCGACGAATTCTCTGCTGTTGCTCGCCGGCGCGGCTGCATCGCGCGCCACCGTTTGCTGTTATGTCGTGCGGCGATGTTGCTCCGATGCAACATTGGTCGTCTGGCGTTGATTTCGGGCATCCAGCCCGAGTGATCGAATCAGCCGGCAATTCATGGCGTTACGACTGCTTAACGCTGTGTTTCAAACTGGCAGTCTCTCTGAACAGGCCGCCTGACAGCACTTTGGTCTGTTTGGTTTTCTCAACCGCTGACTGTTACGCAGTCAAAGGTTGAGACGTTTTTCGTGAGATGGTTCGTTGATTCTCCTGAATCGAATTGTCTCGCGAAGTCGCGGAAACCGGGTCTACGCAATCTTTCCGGTTTCCGCGTGTTTCTCTTCAGTCATCTCTTTGTTTCTGACAGCTTGACGCGCTATGAAAAGTCGATCGACCGACACTCAAACGCAGAATGAATTCGCCGTTGAAGTTTCGTCGTCCATTCTGTGTGCGTTATCGGATCACCCGGCGTGGGCGGAAAATGCAGTGCTGCCCCGGTCGTGAAATACGAAGTTCTCAACGATCTGGAATCGCTGCCTGAGACGTTCCATGCAGCGGCTTCACTGAATCATTTGCCGGCCTGAGCTTTGCCGGTTGTGTGAGGGCCGACAGGAAAATCCCGGTGAAGGTCACAATGGATCGGTTTCAGACTCTTTCGCCGGACCGAAGTGCCGCCATCCAACGAAGGAATGTCTAACGAAGTTGCCGCCATTTTTGACTACAGCTCAGGAATCGGATCGTCGGTTCCGACATCTTCGCCTTCCCAATTGACCTGACCATTTTCGAATGTCAGCACGCGATGGCTGCTGCCTGGAGCGGGCTTGCGGTCGATCTTTGGAACCCACCGACGGTGCTGGGAGATGATGTCGGCGTATTTCGGATTCCCGGCGAGGTTCGACCATTCGTTGGGATCTTTTCGCATGTCGTACAACTCTTCGGTTCCGTCAGCATAGGTGATGTACCGCCAGTCCTCGCTGCGAATTCCGTGATTGCCCTTGTTGTGAGTCGTGATGGCTGGCCACTCGCGGTCTGCGTCTGCATTCCTAAGTTGCGGTACGAGACTGTGACCTTCGAGCTGTTTGTTCTCCGGCAGCCCGCACAGTTCCAGCAGAGTCGGGTACATGTCGAGCAGCTCTGCCGGCTTCGTGCAGCGTCCCGCGGAAGCGATTCCCGGTCCGGCGAAAATCAGAGGAACTCGGGTTCCGTCGTCCCACAACGTGTTCTTGCCGGTGATGAGTTTCTCACCCAGATGCCAGCCGTGATCTGACCACAACACGACGATTGTGTTGTCGGCTTTGCCGCTCTTTTTCAAGGCTGCCAGTACGCGGCCAACCTGACTGTCGACAAAGCTTGTGCAGGCGAGGTACGAACGGCAGAGGTTTTCCCACTGGTCGGCTTCTTCCAGAAACTTGAAACGAGGTTCCGGAAGTTTCCAGTGCAGGTACCACGAGAATCGTGGAGTGTCGTCCCGGTCGTGCCTCATGATTGGCGGCAACAGCGATTTACCGTCTGGATAAAGGTCGAACCATTTCTGAGTCGCATAACACGGAACGTGAGGCAGGAAGAAACCCACCGACATGAAGAACGGTTCGTCGGGCGTGGCTTCGAGTTGTTCGACTGCCCAGCTCGCGACTTTCCAGTCACCTTTGTCCTCGTCTTTGTGGGGAAAGACTCCCCAATCAACCAGCGGATGCGCAGCCGGAGTCTGCACCAGTTTTTCTTTCGGTCGAACTCCTACTCCAGGTGGCGGGCCGACGACATCAAACTCGGTGTCGGTCTTTTTTCGACCGTAGCCGCCGTGATAAATCTTGCCCGTTGTGAAAGTCTTATAGCCGTGCTGCTTCAGATACTGAGGCAATGTGACGAGATCCTTGAACTCGTCCAGGCTTCGGAACCACGGAGACAATCCACAAACTCCGGTCGACGATGGTCGCAAGCCGGTCATCAGACTTGTTCGCGATGGGTTGCACAACGGTGCCTGACAATGAGCGTTCAGAAAGACGGTTCCGCTGGCGGCCAGCTTGTCGATGTGCGGCGTTTTCACTTCCGGGTGTCCACCAAGGCAGCCAATCCAGTCGTTCTGATCATCAATCGCGATGAAGAGAATGTTTGGCTTTTCCGCTGCGCTAACACCAGCCGACAGCACCAGCGTGAAACACAATCCGACGAGAATCGTTAAGCGTGATGGGACAGGCATGGGCAATCCTCGATCGATGTTCAAGTTCAAGATGCGGTCAGATTCAATGAACGGCTCGGCGAAGTATATTCTCAACCGTTCTCGATTCCGAATGCCCTGGGACACTATGTTGTGTGGCAAAGTGTGTGACAGTGTCGTGAGGTCTGTTCGGAAACTTCTCCGAGGTGCTGGGTTGTGATCGTTGCAGAAGTTATCGTTCTGGAGAAGCAAGCGCGTTGGGCTCCTGAACTGAGTCGGCAGTTCCAGAACGAAAACATTGCCGTGCGTGCGTGTCGAGACGTCGCCGGTCTGCGCGAACGAGTCGACGCCGCTCGAGGGAATCAAAAGATCTGCGTCGCCGTGCTGAACCTTGCAGGCTGGCCCGGCGAGTGCCTGCCCGTAATTTCCCAACTGCACAGACTGCACGTCTGCGTCGCTGTTGTTGGGCATCCAGGAGTCGAATTACTCGAACCATCGCTGCGGGAACTCGGTGTAACGACGTTGTTTCTGCCGCCTGTTGCTGGCCATGAAATCGAAGATGCGTGTCGCAGACTGTTGGGGCAACATTCGCTACAGTGTCTCGGACCGGGATCGCGCTGAATGACGACTTCGCTTGAAGCTTTGCTCGTTCCTGGCATCAGTCGTCGACAAAATTAAAGGCAGGAACGCCGGATGAGGATTATTCGAGGTCGCTTCGGCCGCCGAAAATTGCTGAGTAACCCGGGAGACACGACTCGACCAATCACCGACAAAGTGAAGGAGAGCCTGTTTGAGTACCTGGAAGACGAGATCCAGGAAGCGCGGGTTGCGGACATCTTCGCGGGAACGGGCACGATCGGTCTGGAGTCGCTCAGCCGCGGAGCCAACTCGGTCGTTTTTTTCGAACGGGATCGCAAAGCGGTCGAACTGCTTCGGAAGAACGTGGCGTCACTGAAAGTCGAAGACGAAACGCTCTGCTGGGCGACGGACGTCCTGAAGACTTCATTCCGTCCCAAAAACTGCGAAGGGATGACGCCCTTCGACGTCGCCTTCTTCGACCCACCCTACAAGATGGTGCCGGACATCATCCCCGGAAAGCAGCTGTTTAGATCGCTGGAACGGCTGGCTCGCGAAGACGTAACTTCAGACGGTGCGCTGCTTGTCTTTCGAACGCCGAGTCGTGCAGTCTTTCAACTACCAAATGCCTGGCAGTTCGAGCGGATGCTTGAGTATTCGCGAATGGAAGTTCACTGGTTTCGCAAAAAAGCTCAATCATTAAATTCGCCAAATAGTGAGACTGCACTGGGCGAAGCTCAGAAAGACGAATCCCAGTCTGGCGACATCGCGAAAGGCGATGCTGCGCAGGAACCACTCGATGGTCCAGTCCCAATAGTTTAGTTGTCGGAACTTCAGCCCCAGCCAGAGAGGCCACTGGAGAAACGATGACCCTCCCCCGGAACCGTTTCTGCCTGGCGACAGCCTGCGCTGCCGTCGGACTGTCTCTGCCCTGGGGAGGGTCTACGCTTGAAGGCGATCATTACTAATCGGCCTTTGCAGGCGCTGTGATGAATACAAAAAATCAGGCGAATGTTCATTCGCGTTTGGGAACGAGCGATTTGGCATGAAATAGCAGCAGCTGGCGTGGGCAGCAATGGGAGTGCTGGGCTCGTGGAGTTCGGCCACTATCAGGTATTTCCTGATAATTGCAACAGGTGTTCCTGATTTTTCTTCACCGGGCTGTTGAGCTGCATGTGGAAGAATTCAACTTCTCGCCCTTGTCGATGCTTCAATTGCCCACGACCATTGATTGCCAGACAGGCTTGTCAGAGATAGTTTTCGTTCCGGTTTGCCGGTCATTCTTACGTCCGGCATCGTGTTTCCAGCCACTTGGCCTGTATGACTGACGTTCCGATGCACAACAGCGAGATTGCAGGTCTGTTTGATGAACTGGCCGACCTGCTTGAAATTCAAGGTGCAAATGCATTTCGACTTCGAGCCTACCGAAACGCCTCAAGGACAATCGGCAGCTTGCCTGAATCGATTGCCGAGTTGGCTCAGGATGGTTCGAAGGCTTTGCAGGCGATTCAGGGAATCGGCAAGGATCTGGCGGAAAAGATTGTCACGATCGTGGAAACTGGTGAACTCCCGCAGCTTGAAGAACTTCGGGAGCAGGTTCCCACCGGCGTCGTGATGATGCTGCGAATCCCCGGAATTGGCCCCAAAAAAGTCGCGGCCATTTTCAATGAACTCGGCGTTACGACGCTTGATGAACTTCGTGAAGCGGCAGAGCAGGGGCAGATCGCCAAACTGAAGGGCTTTGGCGCAAAAACCGCGACGACGATTCTGGAAGGACTCGATCAGGTCGAACAGTCGGCTCAGCGAGTTTACCACGCAGATGCTCGACCGATTGTCGAGCAGATTGTCGCTGCCCTGACCGAGCTGGACGAAGTGACTCAGGTCAGCGTCGCGGGAAGTTTTCGACGATGCCGTGAAACGATTGGCGACCTCGACGTTCTGGCAACGGCAACGGATTCTGCTCGAGTGATGGACACGCTTGCTGAGCATCCGCTTGTCGAAAAAGTACTCGCTCGTGGTGAGACGAAACAGCGGGTTCGATTGAGTCCATTATTTGACGGCATCAAAAAACTGGAACTTGACCTGCGGGTTGTTCCTGACGAATCGTACGGTGCCGCAATGCAGTATTTTACCGGCTCGAAAGAGCACAACATTGTCGTCAGAAAGCGTGCTCAGGAGCAGGGACTGAAGGTCAACGAGTACGGCGTTTATCGCGGCGACGAGTACATCGCCGGAGCGTCCGAAGAAGATGTTTATGCGGCATTGGGACTGCCGTTCATTGCTCCCGAGTTGCGTGAAGATCGTCGTGAGTTTGACCTTGCCGCCGCCGGAACGTTGCCGGAGCTGGTCACGGTCGACGACATTCAGGGCGACCTGCACATGCACACGACGGCGACGGACGGGCAGGCGTCGATCCTCGAAATGGCCGAGGCAGCCAGAGCTCGAGGTTTGAAGTACATCGCGATCACCGACCATTCCAAACGAGTCACGATGGCCAACGGCCTGGACGCGGATCGGTTGCGGGCTCACTGGAAAAACATCGACAAAGCTCGCGCACAGATTTCGGGCATCGAAATTCTGTGCGGGATCGAGTGCGACATTCTCGAAGATGCAACGATGGACCTGCCCGACGATGTACTTGCCGAAGCCGATTGGGTTGTCGCCGTTCTTCATTACGGCCTGAAGCAGCCGCGTGACCAGATCAACAAGCGGCTGCTGAATGCGATCAGGAATCCACACGTGTCGGTGATCGGTCATCCAAGCGGACGAGTGATCGGGAAACGATCCGGGGCTGACATCAGCTTTCCGGAAATGTTTCAGGCTGCCGCTGATCACGGGTGCATGATGGAAATCAACGCTCACCGCAGCCGGCTGGACTTGAACGACGTCCACGCAGCGGCTGCGAAAGACTTTGGGATTCCCATTGTTATCAGCACGGACGCTCATAGCGTTCATGGATTTGCAGAGCTGCAGAACGGAGTTAACCAGGCTCGGCGCGCTGGCCTGAGTGCTGACGACGTCGCAAACACTCGGGATCTCAGCGATTTTCGCAAAATGATTCGCTGACTGACCTGTGGATAGGTCACATGCAGCCGTTCTGCTGCAAATTTCAAGAGCCAGCAGAGGTTGGGTCGGCGCAAAGGAAAACAGGCCAGAAAGCGTAACTTCCTGACCTGCTTCGGCTTATCAAATGCTCGCGGCTTTTAATCAGCCCAAGCCATGCTGGCTATGCCAGTTTCTTATTGCACGTTTTGCAACGGACTCGTCGACGGACAACCTTTCCGCATTTCGGGCAGCGGGCTGTGGATCGTGCTTTGTGCAGTTTTGTACGGGGTCGTTGAACCATGATTCACCTGTGTCAGCATTGATTCGGCTGACGTCTGAATCAGCCGATCCTGTAATTGAAAAAGTGGGGGAACGCGAAAATCTACCGACGCAGCACGACGCTCGCAACCCATGCCCGTTCGACTCTGGATTGTCAGGGCCGTTTACAAAGCACATGAGCTCGTCAGATCGTGTCAGAAAACAGAAAAGCCCTCGGGTGAAATAAATTCACCGGAGGGCTTCCGGGCACCGGCAGTCAGGAGACAGCCTGCGGAGCCAGCTAATCTTCTTCGACTTCCCCGTCGGGACCGTGATCGACACAGTCTTCATTGTGCCACAGCGGGAGTCCAGCGGCATAACGGGCAGCAAGCATGCAGACTTTTTCTTCTGAACCCGGTTTGGCAATGGTCGCCGTCTGGGGGTCAATGTTCAGTCCCTCGAGATCAATCTCGGGGTACTCTTCGAGCGTGCTGAAACTGTCGTCGTCAAAGTCAAAATCGTCCATTTTTACGTCCACATCAGCTAACGGCATCGGGATTTACTCCTGCTCCAGAGAGGGAACTAAAGCGGGGTGGTCAGTTGGAAAACAAGGAACGACCGCGTTCCTGGTCAGCGATATCAAGAAAAACTGTTCAAAACTCACTTAAACAGAAACCGTATTTACAGAGACAGCGCACAGCGACTCTGCTGATAAAGCTACATTAGGGAAAACGATGAGCGACTATCGGGCGGACGCCAACGGCATCCTTAACAAACTCAGCGGAGGGATTCGTCGAGGAAGAACTACACCAGACGCAACACAGGCAGCTGTCTTTTACCAAGCAAAAACTAAAACTGTTGAGTGAGTCGGCGAGTTTGATCAGGAGGGTTAATCAGGTGGGTGGTGGCCCGGATTCTCAGCTCAATCGTTTGGGAAGTCAACAATTTTTTTTCTTTCTCTTCGACAAACCTTCGATCGGAATGGTGTACCGTAATATTCGCGTGTGTGGCCTACCGCAAAGATTGAAATCGCTCACTCTCAGCCAGAGTCTCAACCTGATCGGGAAGGGCGAGAAACTTTGTAACGCTTCAGTTTCCTATCCAGCGTCGACCGCTCGATCCCCAGAATCTGAGCCGCAGTCGATTTGTTCCAGTTAGTGCGCTCAAGGGTGTTGAGAATATGTTCTCGCTCCAGCCGATTGAGTGAAATGTCCCGGTTGTCCTGTTTGAATGATTCTCCCACCGCTCCGATTTTCGCCGAAGTCGTTCGGGTGGAAAGCTGGATATCTGCTGGTTCGATGGTCGTATTTCGAGCGAGAATGACAGCTCGCTCGATTGTGTTCTGCAGTTCCCGAATGTTGCCGGGCCATTGATACTCCATTAACTGCTGGATTGCTGCGTCCGAAAAACTCTGAACCCGGTTGCTGGTCTTTGCTGAAAACTTCTGGAGGAAATAATGAGCAAGGACCGGAATATCTGAGGCATGATCTCTAAGTGCCGGCACCGCAATTTCCATCACAAATAATCGAAAGAAGAGATCCTGCCGAAACGTCTTCTCCTCGATTGCCAGTTCAAGATCGCGATTCGTTGCGGCAACGACTCGCACGTCGACAGTGATCGGACTTCCGCCGCCGACTCGTTCAAACGGATGACCTTCCAGAACTCGCAGAAACTTTGCCTGAATGGGAAGGCTCATCTCGCCGACTTCGTCGAGAAACAGCGTCCCGCGATCGGCCTGTTCGAACTTACCAATCTTTCGACCGGCTGCCCCCGTGAATGAACCCTTTTCGTGTCCGAAAAGTTCACTTTCGAGCAGCGTCTCAGATAGAGCAGCGCAGTTCATACAGACAAAAGGTCCGCTGCGTCTGCCACTGCTGAAGTGAATTGCCCGAGCGACAAGCTCTTTGCCAACGCCACTTTCGCCACGAATCAACGCGGTCGCGTCAGTAGGTGCAACCCGCGCGATCGTGTCTTTCAGAGATTGCATTGCCGGGCTGTCGCCAACAAGGTCACTTTCAATGGCCAGTTGATGCCGCAGCGTCTTTGCTTCGTCTTTTGCTTTGGCGAGTCCATCCTGAAGATGCATTTTCTCCTGAAGATGTTCCAGAGCGACGGCAAACTGATCGGCGACCGCCAGCGTGTAATCCAGATCGTCAAGCTCCAGATGGCTGCCGCCTTGAGTCGTGTAAAGGTGAATCAGCCCATAGATCGCATCCTTCGTTCTGATCGGCGCACAGATCACGCTGTAAGCCTGAAGTTTCTGCAGACTCGCTTTGTCAGTCAGACGACTGTCTTCTTTAATATCCCGCGCCAGAACCGCTTCCCAGTCATTCAACACGATCGTCGACAGCGAATTCGACACCTTCTCGTAAGTCTCGTCGCCGACCGTTTGATAGGCGACGATCTGTAGCTGCGACGGCTCTGGTCGCTCGACACTTTTCGGCAGAAGCAGCACCGCTCCGATGCTCACCTTACTTTCCGAGACAAGTCCTTCGAGAACGATTTCAGACAGTTCTTTGATGTTCCGTGTCGAACCCATTTCAAGGGCCAGGCGGTACATCTTCGCCAGTTCCTGACTGGCACGGTCCCGGCCAATCGCTTCTGCTCCGCCGCCTGAGTGATACCTTGTTTTATGTCTTCGAAAGACGATCTCAGGTTCAGGAGTTCCTCGCGGCGCAGATGGCAGGCCGTCGCAGGTTTCCGTTCCGCTTTCCAGTGAAATGTCACTGTCTGGCGGCCTGGAGATATCCAGCGTGAAGACAAGGCTGCATTCTCCGATCTGAATCTGGTCACCGTCGCTCAGAGGCCAGTCATCGGTAACGCGGCAGCCTTCAATCAGCGTTCCATTTCGACTTCCCAGATCCCGCAGCATCCATTCGCCGTCTGCCTGATAGATCTCGCAGTGGTGTCGGCTGCAAATATCGTCTGGAACCACGACACGGTTCGTCGGCGCTCGACCAATGGTTGTGACCTGTCCGGGAGCCAGACGAAAGACATTTCGCCACTTCAGCTCATCCCGAAGAATCAGATACACCGACTGGTCCGAAACGGCTTCCGAATTGGTCCGTTCGTGCGACATTAACGGAAATCGTCCTCAATGAATGAAGTCAGAACCGTGACCAGGACAACGCTAAGTGGACAAAACCCCGAATCGAACGTGCGGTCGGGTGCTGCTGGACGATAATCATCAGGCTGTAATGTCTGCACTGATGAATCGTCGCAGATCGGTAGTTTCGAGAGTTGGTCACTTGGCAGCCAGCATAAACAAGCTTGATTCGAGCTGGCAATGTATTTCAGGCTTCAACGTCGTTGTGTCTGAGTTCGTGCGCGAGCAACCTTGATATCTTCGCCAATGCGGACAACCTGACAGCTCGATCAGACGCAAGCGGGCTGGAACTCATTGAGTGTCTGAGACAATCACTTTAGGCTGACTGCCCTGCAAAATCCGATCAGAGCAGCCGCGTGGCTACAATGTCGCGGATCGAGGTTACCATCGATCAAATTACTTTCCTTCAGTAGTTTGTCTGACCGTTCGTCGTACCCTGAAAAAACATCGCCAGAGGCCAACGAATGAGCATTCCCCGCCATCCGAATCTAACTCGCAGATCAGCACTCCAGGTCGGCGGAGTTGGTCTGCTCGGTCTGGGATCGAACCATCTGGCTGCTTTGCGAGCGGCTGACTCAGCAGCCCCCTTGCCGGACTCGTCAAAGCAACGTTCGGTAATCTACATATTCCTGTCCGGAGGACTCGGTCAGCACGACAGCTTCGATATGAAGCCAGACGCCCCGGACAATATTCGCGGCGAGTTCATGCCAGTGTCGACGCAAACGCCCGGCCTGCAAATCTGCGAGCACATGCCGGAACTGGCCAAACGTAGTAACAAGTGGTCGATCGTGCGTTCCCTGACTCATCCTTACAACGAGCACTCGCAAGGGCACATGGTGATGCTGTCCGGTCGGACGCCCATGCCGCCGACGTTCAGCGCGAGCAAGCCAATGCCCGAGGACTGGCCGTCCATTGCGGCCATTTCCGGCGACCACTTTCCGGCGACTAATAATCTTCCGCCAGCGGTTGTTCTTCCCGAACGGCTGATCCATCGAACCGGTCGAGTCATTCCCGGCCAGTTCGCCGGTCAGATGGGCCGACGACGCGATCCCTGGTTCGTCAATGCGGCGCCGTTTAACGGCACAACTTACGGAGCGTTTCCCGAGTACGAGTTTCATCACGCTCGCGGAACCGAGCATGTCGACTCGATGAAGTTTCAGGCTCCAAGTCTCGATCTGCCCGAAGGTTTCACACAGCCTCGCATCGCCCGCCGATTCGGCTTGATGAACGAAGTTGAGCGGCAGCGCAAGGAGCTCGACCGTTTCGCCTCGACGCAGCAGTTCGATAAGTTCCGACAGGGAGCGATTTCGCTGCTGACCGACGAAAAAGTCCGGCACGCGTTTGACGTCGTCAAGGCTGACGATGCAACGCTCGACCGCTACGGTCGTAATTCGTTCGGCTGGTCACTGCTGATGGCCCGCCGTCTGGTCGAAGCTGGCGTCAACATGGTCCAGGTCAATCTGGGCAACAACGAGTCCTGGGATACCCACGGCAACGCATTTCCCAATCTGAAAGACAAGCTGCTGCCGCCGATGGACCGGTCCGTCGCGGCACTGCTGGACGATCTCGACGATTCCGGACGGCTCGATTCAACACTCGTCGTTATGGCCGGGGAATTCGGGCGAACTCCCAAAGTCTTCGGTTTGCCGGCTCACTACAAGCTTCCGGGACGCGACCACTGGGGAGCCGTCCAGTCGGTGTTCTTTGCTGGCGGCGGCATCCAGGGCGGGAGAGTCATCGGCTCGTCGGACAAGATCGGAGGCTACCCGGCTTCTGATCCGCAGAAGCCTGAAAACATGGCCGCGACGATCTATCAGTCGCTCGGAATTCCTCGCACCGCCGCCTGGCACGACGATTTCAATCGTCCTCACCACATCTATAACGGCGAGCCAATCGCTGGCCTGACCTGAAATCCCGAAGAAATCGGGTGTGGGTGGCGCAGCCAGCATGGCTGAGCCTCGCAGCGGCAGGCCGTTTCATCATGCGTGGGCAGTCTGAAAACACAGGATTGAATGTCAAATTGGGAGCGATGGGGCGAGCTGTCTGCTCCTCTGGCAACTACCCAATGCCCCCTGAACACGACCACCCCAAGGCTTCGAGACTCTCGCATCTCTTCCGGACTCGAATTGCCGCCATTTTGCCAGGTCGCCTATCATGGGCCTGTCGCACGGACTTTGTCCCGGTCGAGCTTTCCGTCGAATCGTCAACTGTGCGGCGTTTCACCGTTCGATCGGTGATCATGTTCCGAAGATAGAAAAAGCCAACGCTTAATGGGAAACGGGGCGTACCGTTCCGCACCGCAGACTGCTGACCACACTGCCTGGATCCCACCCAACCCAGCCTGAACCTACCCGGTCGGAGAATTTTAATATGTTGAGAAGGCCTCAAACCTTCCGGATCGATAGCAGCCTACTTCGACGTCCTGCTGTCGCTATCCCGCTCTGCGTTGTTCTGGCCGTCGTCGCCTCTTTTGGGAACCCGACGCGACCGGCACAGGCTCAGGATGCCAGCGGGCTGTTCAACCTGGGTGACCTTGTCGGCAAGCCAGCCACTAAACCATCGTCATCCGAAGCGAAGATCACGCTCGAACCGGCGAACGCGAAAGCTGGCGATGTCGTAACGGTGAAAGTCGCGTTGGATCTTCCCCGTGGCTCGCATACCTATTCTATGTCCAGGGGTTTCAGCGGTCGGACAAAATTCGAGATCAGTGCTTCAGCTGGAGTCGAACCTGTCGATGCAGACTTCGTAGCAGCGACCAAACCAAAGTCGAAGAACGACGCACTGCTCGGCCAGGTGGTCGAGACTCACGAAGGCAACGTCGTCTGGACTCGCCGCTACCGCCTGAAAACCGGAGCCTCACCCGAGTCCGTCAAAATCGCTGGCCAGATGCGCTATCAGGTCTGTGATGCCACGAGTTGTCGACCAAAGAATCAGAAGTTCGACTTGACTCTCGGCGGCGGTTTGGCGAGCGATCCCGTCTACGAAGTTCAGCACGCACCGACCCAGAAAGTCGGCGGCGTTGAGAAACCCGGACCATCTACATGGACCGCTCGTCTTTCACCCAAAGACGCTGCACCCGGTGAGAAAGTGACGCTCTCAGTCGTCGCCAGAATGCAGAAGGGCTACCACACCTTTGCCCTCGACCACGATAAACGAAACATCGGCCTGCCAACGGTCATTCAGACGCTCGTCGTCAGCGGCCTGAAACCGGTTGACGAAAAAGCCAGTTTCAAACCGAACCACAAAGTCGAACTGCACGAAGTACTCGGCAAGACGCAACGAATCCACCACGACGAGGTCACCTGGACGCGCGAGTTTGTCGTCGCCGACTCCGCTCAAAGCGATGGCTACGGTATCTCCGGCAAAGTCAGTTTTCAGGTCTGCGACGCCAGCAGTTGCCGACCGGGCAGATTTTCATTCGAACTCGGGAACATCGATGAAGCTTCGTCGGCGAACTCGCAAGTTGCTCCGCTGGCCGGACCCGACTCAACTGAATCAGCATCCGTCTTTGACGACCTTCGGTATCGAGAACCAGGTGGCGGCGCGACCGAAGGGGGATTGAGCCAGTTCCTCATGTTCGCATTTCTGGGTGGTTTGATTCTTAACGTGATGCCGTGTGTTCTTCCGGTGATCGCGATCAAAGTTCTCAGCTTCGTTCAGCAGGCGGGTGAAGATCGAGGGAGAATCTTTCTGCTTAACGCGACGTACTCACTTGGCGTGATTTCAGTGTTCATGTTGCTGGCAACGCTCGCCGCGTTCGCTGGTACAAGTTGGGGCGGGCAGTTTCAGAGCGTTGAATTCCTGGTCGCCATGTCGGCTCTGGTTTTTGTGATGGGGCTCAGCTTGCTGGGAGTATTTGAAATTCCGATTCCCGGCTTTGTGGGGTCTTCAGCCGGCGGTCGTCAGGAAGGACTTGGCGGCGCGTTTATGACCGGGGTTTTCGCGACGATTCTGGCCACTCCGTGCAGCGGTCCGTTTCTGGGACCAACGCTCGGCTGGTCGATTCAGCAACCGCCCACGACCATTTACATGATCTGGGGAATGATGGGGCTGGGCATGGCGTCGCCCTATTTGTTATTCGGGTTGTTTCCCGGAGCCGTTCGCTTTCTGCCGAAACCGGGCAACTGGATGATCCGCTTCAAGCAGATTGCTGGCTTCATCATGCTCGGTACGACGGTCTTTCTGTTGTCAATTCTCGACGAGGCTTACCTGGTACCGACTCTTGTCATGCTGCTGGGCGTTGGCATTGGCGTGTGGATGATCGGCAACCTTTATGACCTGTCGTCTCCGCCAGCGACGCGATGGAAAATGCGATTCCTGTCGCTTTGCACGGTCGGCATCATCAGCGGCTACGGATATCACCTCGCCTCTGCTGACGAGAAACTTCACTGGGAGCCGTTCACGCCTGCGGCAGTTGCGGACGCACTTCAGAACGGGCAACCGGTCATGGTTGACTTTACCGCCGACTGGTGTCTGACCTGCAAAGTCGTTGAAAAGACCACGCTCAACACAGATTCGACGCGCGACGTTGTGGACGCTCACCGATTTGTCACGCTGAAAGCAGACTGGACCGATGGGTCAGACGAAATTCGAGACCTGCTGAATCGACTCGGTGGAGACAGTATTCCAACACTTGCGGTGTTTTCTCCCGCGAAGCCAACGGAACCGATTGTCCTTCGCGATGCCTGGAGCCAGTCGACTCTGCTTGAGCAGTTGGAAACGGTTGTAGCGGAAAACGCTCAGCCAGCAGGTCCGCAGGCAAGTCTGGCGGCGACCACGACGGTCAAATAACAACGGCCAAAGCCTGGCCTCAATTTCGCACCTGGTGAACTGACCATTCGCGACCAGCTCGACCGTCGGTTACGTCGGCGTTTCCAGGATGACTCCGACGCTTTCGCCTTCGTGGACACGCGGGAATGTTCTCAGCGTCAGAACGATTCCCGATTGCTGCGCAGCGATTGTTCGGCGATCGGAGCCGGTCTGATTAAAGACGGTTCCCAGGGAATCGCCGACCTGAACCTCATCGCCCAGCTTGACGGATGGCTCGAAGTAACCGGTGATCGGTGAAGGATTGCAGACCTGCATGTGTCCGGAACCTGGTCGTGGATCTTCGACGATTCTTTCAACACGACTTTCAGGTGACGGATGGTCCAGTATGCCCAGCATCGACATGACATTCAGGCACCCGTCAACGTAAGCCATGACGCCTGCTTCATGGCAGGTTGCCGAGCCAAGGTACTCGGTGTAAATCGCGGGCACATTCGCATCGCGAGCGACTGACAGGGAGCGTCCGTCAAGATTTCCCGCCGTGCCCCAGATGGTCGGCAGGTTGAACGCTCGGGCCATGCGCCGTTGAGCATCCTGAACGGTCGCATTCTGGTGAATTGCGTACCCGGCCAGCGGAAGAACCGTGTATTCTGTTCCGCCAGTGTGAAGGTCGATGTAGTAGTCCGCTGATTCGATCAGATTGCTGAGTGCTCGTGCCGTTCGTTCGGTCGTCGTGCCGCCGGCTCGCCCCGGACAAACTCGAGCCAGGTCCAGCCCATCATCGGCGCAACGATGACCTCGAAGAAATGCGGCTTCATTCACAACCGGTACCAGCGTGAGAGTCCCGCAGAGAATCTGAGATCGGTTTTCGTCCGCCTTGAACCTGTCGATCAGTCGGCGAATCGCGGCCATTGGTTCAAATTCGTCGCCATGAACGCCGCCAGTGACCAGCAGCCCGGGCCCGTCGACCTGCCCACCGAACACCTGATTCGCCAGTTCCATAAACAGTTCCCTCTACTGGTCCACTCGACACGCCTCAGTCGCCATTTCGCAACGGAATCAACTGGTTAAGACAGCCCTGCTTGAAACGAAAGCAACCATCGACGGGAAGAATAGAGCCGGTGATGTAGTCGGCTGCGTCCGAGCAAAGAAAGACCGCCGCCTTGCCGATATCTTCAGGAAGTCCGAGCCGCCCCCAGGGAAGTTTGCGACCTTCGGCTTCAATCGCCTCGTCGGAAAACGCAAGGTGCTCGCCCGGCGTGTCGATCCAGCCGGGTTCGATCGCGTTGACGTTGATTCGGTGCGGAGTCAGTTCAACCGCGATTGACATCATCAACTGATTGAGCCCCGCCTTTGCCGCCGAGTACGGCGTGCACAAAGCCGTTGGCAATTCAGCCTGCACACTGGAAATGAAAAGAATCTTTCCTCCGCCGCCCTGAGCGACCATCTGCCTGGCCACCAGCTGGCTCATGTGAAAGCCACTGGTTAGCGTCCCCGCGATTGTCTGCTCGAAAACCTCCGGGTCATATTCGAGAAACGGTGCCCGACGACTGAACGCCGGATTGCTCACCAGAATGTCAACTCGCCCAACTTCCTGCAGAGCGTGTGCGAGCAGTTCTTCGCAGCCTTGCCGACTGAACACGTTCGCTTCGATGGCCAGGCAGGCTCGTCCGGTACCGCGAATTTCGTCAGCCGTTGCTGCCAGAACTTCACTGCCTGGCCGGTCGTTAATGATGAGGTCGGCGCCAGCCCGAGCCAACTCCAGAGCACACCCTTTGCCGATTCCCTGACCGGCCCCCGTTACCAGTGCCGTCTTACCTGACAGGTCCACTCGACTTCTCCTGGATCAAATCGCAACTTTCTGGAAAAGCGAAGAACATCAGGTCGATGACGATCAGGCGTTGAATCTGCCGGTAGATTCGCCCGGCTTCTGATCAAGCCAACCTGTCCGCGTCTCGCCGTTCTCGCGAGCCTGCCAGACTTCGCCCGAGTCAACGTCCAGACACGTTAGCCACCCGGTCTTTCCATACACCCAGGTGTCGATACAAATGGCGTGGCCAATCGTCAGCGGCCATCCGTTCTTCTGAGCCGTGTGGCCGCAAACCATCGTCTTGCCTGAAACATGTGGCGGCGGATGTGCCCGCGACTCCCACTTCTCCCAATAGACGATGTCGTCAGGCTGATCGTCAAGTGGCCGCCGGAAGTGCGCGAAGGCATGAACGAAAAAATGGTGATCGGTAACGTGGATTTTCCGACAGTCCGATTCAAGAAACCGCCGGTGCCGCTCGGGAAGGCCGTCCTTTTCAGGATCAAATCCTCGCTGTCGATACGATTCCAGAGTCGTGTCACCACCGAATGACTGCCACCTGCCAGCCCACTCACCGCCATCCAGCGCGTCGAGCATCATGATGTCATGATTGCCTCGCAGAGGAACCAGTTGTCCGGCGTCGAATCGCTTAATTAACCATTCAATGACTCCGGCGCTGTCCGGCCCGCGATCGACGTAATCGCCGACGGTGATCAGCGTGTCTTCGCTCTTCGGAGCGACCAGCTCAACCAGCGCCTCCAGCGCATTCAGGTAACCGTGAATGTCGCCGATGGCCAGAGTTCTGGGCATATCGCTAGAGTACTTTCGGAATTCGTTTTTAGTGTACTTCAGGATGTCACAAAGGAAACAGCGGCTGGTCCGGGGGCCAGCTCCTGCACAGATGCCATGAAAATGGTCTACTTTCTCGACAGCCAGTAGTCCGGTTTTCGATGACGGTGTGCGACCGCAAAAATCAGTATGACGCCGTCTCGAACGCCGAACACGACGTCATACGGAAACGCCGCCACGGGGCAGCGGCGAAATCTGGAATCGATAATTGGCCAGCTCTCGGGTTGTGCGATCAACCGAACAATCGCTGAATCGACAGCCTGAACAAATTCCGTTCCCAGGCCAGGACGTTGCTGTTCGTACCGGCGGCGGAATTGTCGAATTCTTCCAGAGCCTCAGCAAGGAAGGAACCGATAGCTCATGTCCTGTCAGCGCCGTATTTGCGTCTCATTTCGGACATTGCCGTCGCCCCATCAGTAAGCTGAGTATCCCCACTTTCAACCGCGTCCCATCGGCGCCGTAACTCAATGGCCCATGCATCAGCGATCTGCGACTGCGAGCTACCGTCCAGACTTTCCCATAACCGCTCAGGCAATTCTGCACGCTGTTTTTCGGGAAGTTCCAACGCGGCGTCGAATACATTCTGCTCACTCGAGCTGACCATGTCTGGCTCCTTTCTTTCCAGAGAATAAATTGCCCGCTTTCACCGCAGGCAATTCACGCAGACCTTTCAAGTTCTCTTCACCATCTACTTCGTCGCCTTCTTCAGCGTCTGCAGATACTCGACCACGTCGACCAAATCCTGTTCGCTGAGCAGCTTCTGAAGATCAGCCGGCATGATTGAGATCTTCTGTTTGACGATTTCGTCGATGTCGCCCGTCGGGATTGTTCGACTGATTCCGTCTTTGTTCTTGATGGTGACTGCCTGGTCGGTCTGGCTGGTCATCAGACCCGACACCACATTCCCATCATCCAGCACGACGGAATACATCTCATAGTTATGAGCGATGCCCGCGCTGGGAAAGAGAATCGACTCGAAGAACGCTGTCCGACTCAGCTTGCTGCCGATTTCCGAAAGGTCCGGACCGACGTCTTTACCCTGCTTGTTGACGATGTGGCAGTTCGCGCAGGTGCCGGTCTTCGCAAAGAGTTCCGCTCCGCGAGCGGCGTCTCCACGGCGAGCGACCAGATCACTGATCGGCGGCAGCGGTTTGGCATCCTTGCCCGGAGGCAGCGGGAATAACTTCTGAGCTTCATCGCGAATCTGCTTCACCGACGAACCATGCAGGCTCGCCGCCACTGCCGGCATCAACTGAGCGTCGATCTCGTCCTTTTTCGCCATGTCGATCAGACGTTGAACTCCGTTGCGGGAAGCACCAACCGCCTGAGTCGCCTGACGTCGCAACTCGGCCGGCTTGTCCCCATTCCGTACGATGGGCAGCAGGAGCCCGACGGCCCCACCGTTGCCGGAAACCTGAAGTGCTTGAACCATCGCCAGCGGCGTCTTCTCGTCGTCGCTGTTGAGCACCGCCGAGATCAGGTCCCACTGCTTCTTCTCGATCAACGCGTTGACCGCATCGACTCCGAGCTGATCGCCCGGATGAGTGATCGCCAGCTCGACCAGTGTCGGATACCGGTCCGCCATCTCGAACTTCGCGACGAGTTCGACGAACTGTGACGTGCCGGCCAGTCGATCGAGCATTTTGTTCAGGGCCGCGAGTGCTCCGTCCTTACTCTTGACGTTGCTGCCGAGTCGCTTGATCGCTTCAGCGTTGACGAAGTTCGCTCGCTCAGTGTCACCTCTGCCGTCGTAGCCGAACGCCAGACCGAACAAGGCGGACTCTTTATTTTCGCTGCTCACGAAGTCAAAGGCCCGCATGAATCGCGGCAGGTCTTCGTTTGGAGCGTTGCCCGTTCCGATCTGCATGGCGAGCAGTTCAGCACTGCGTGAACCGCGGCTGCGCCAGACAATATCCAGCCACGCCTGCTTGCCGGGAAACACGGCTTCGCCACCAGTCTTCACTTGATCCATCAGCGCATCCAGACAGGCATCCCAGTCCTGATCAGCGCCGATCCCCAACGCTTCCAGATACCAACGATCTTCGCCGTCGTGCTGAGTCGCCAGTTCCGTCCAGAGCCTCGCCTTGCCGCCGATGTGATGTGTTTCGGAGGATTCGCCGGATTCACGAAACTCGTGCAGAGCGACCGCACATTCGCGACGCACCTGAGGACTCGGATCCTTCACCAGGTGGCCGATACTCGCCAGCATTGCCGCCGTATTCAGACTGCCAGGGACGGGACGGTAAATCTGCCGAGCGAGTCTCAAGCCGAGAATCCGGATGTTTGGATCGGCGTCCTTGATCGCCGTCGCGACAGCCTTTTCGCCGCCTTCGTGTCTCTTGCCGAGCAGCCACAATGCGCGGGCTCGCATTCGCGGGTTGGTGCTCTCGTTGAACAGTTTAGTCAGAGCCGGAACAGCCTTTTCGCCCTCGGCGTGCAGTTTCGTCCAGGCGAGATATCGAGCTTCCAGATTCGGGCTCTGCAACGCGACGATCGCACCGTCGATCGAATCAAAATCGTAAGCCGGAGCTTTGTATGGTGAGTTCGGCGGAGCGACTCGGAACAGACGCCCTTTCTCAGCATCACCCATGCGGTGCCCGCCGACGCCCGGGTCGTACCAGTCGGCGATGATCAGCGAACCATCCGGAGCGACCACAACGTCCGAAGGTCGGAACCATTTGTCACGGGTTCCAACGAGCAGATCCTGAGTCCATGCCGAGTAGCCGGCTCCGTCATTCCTCACCGGGTAAGCGCGAACAACGTTCGGCCCGGCATCGCAGTGAATGATCTGACCGCGAAACACTTCCGGCAGCAGATCGCCTTCGTAAAGACAGATGCCCGTCGGAGCACCGGCTCCCGTCTGCAGCAGATTCGGCATCACACCCGGATCGTTCAGGTGCCAGTGGCGCAGCGGGATTTCGGACTCGATGTTCGTCCGGTCGTCGCGCCATCCGGCACCGGTGAACTCGTCCTTGTAGCCGTAGTTGCCGAATTCCATCACATAGTTGATGCGGACTCCGCGGTTGCCGTCGTCGTCGTTATCGCTCTGCCAGATCGAGCCGAAGCTATCAATGCACAGCTCCCAGTTGTTGCGGAAGTTCCAGCCGAGCGTTTCCAGATGCGAGCCGTCCAGATCGCACCGGAACGCCATGCCTTCCTGATAGGGCTTCCGATTGGCGACGACATCGTTCCCCGCCAGATCCTTCACGACGTTGCCGTCTTTGTCTTTGATCTGGTTCCCGCTGTTGCCGAAGTTGAAGTACAGCTTGCCGTCCGGCCCGAACGAGAACGCGTGAATGCCGTGATCGTGCTGCGTCCCGCTGATGCCCTGAAACATGATGTCGTGACGATCAGCTTTCGAGTCCCCGTTGTCGTCATAAAAGTTCATGACCTTATCGCCGGCCGAGACAATCACTCGGTTGCCGAGCACGCAAATGCCGTGGGCCGTGTCGACTTCCCGCCCCTGATAGAACACCGTCTGCTTGTCGGCGATGCCGTCTGCGTTCGTGTCTTCGAGCACGAGAATACGGTCACCTTCGGGACGCTCACCGAGTCGGTGTCGGTAGTTGACGACTTCGCAAACCCACACGCGGCCTTTGTGGTCGATGTCGATCGCCGAAATGCTCAACACCGCCGGTTCAGCCGCTTCCGAAGCAAACAGCGTCGCTTCCAGTCCCTCAGCAATGTCGAGCTGACTGAGAGCATCCGCCGCGTCGCGACTCTCGCCCCCTCCACCTGATGGCGAGATCAGGCTCCCGCTGGGGCGTTTCGAGTAAACCGCGAACGTGACCGTCGAGCCGCACGGCTGATCGGTCCCGCCATTGTCGATCGCTCCGGTCGCTTTGAAATGAGTCGCACCGTCCGGCACGTCGAACTCAAGCAGAGAGTTCGCGTGAACTCCGATGCACTTCTCAATCGGCTTCCCGGCAACACGCGGAGCCTGACCGCCAGCATTCTTATTCACATGCACCGCACCGAAGCCGGTTGAGGCCGACTTCCACTTCAGCTCGGTGAGACTTTCCTCGCTGTCCTTGCCAACGAAGCGGGGATTCACCCAGTCCGCCCAGTCGCAGCCGAATCCGTCGCCGCCATCGGTGACAACCAGAAACAACGACTTTGCACCGTTCAGTGGGACGTCGATCTCAACGGCGTGCCCTTTGGTCGCTTTCGTTATCACCGGGCTCTGAAAGAGCTTGCCATCGTCCGCCACCTGCGGAGCGTCAGCAGCTTTGGGTTCCAGTTTCGGAGCAGCGGCCGGAGCCAGCGACAACGACGCACGACCGTTCCAGGCATCGAGCTGTTTCTGAAGTCCTGAGAAATCGGTGCCCGGCTTCGGATCGAAGTCCTGATTCTCCTGCAGATCGTCGAGCGTCACTTCCGGGGATTCGACTCCGCCTTCCGGAACATCGGCCTTCGAGCACCACACGATCGCGTTCAACACAACCTTGCGGAAATTCGGATTGCCCCAGTTCCAGTGATTGTGTCCGCCCGTAAATCCAAAGCCGCGACTGCCGCTTTCGTTCTCAGAGGCCCAGGCCATGTGCTGCGGTTCTTTGCGAACCAGTACGGCTTCGCGCACGTGCGGGTTGTTATTGTGAGCGTTCTCCGGTCGAGCCAGCGAACCATCTTCCCGCACCAGAGTGTTCGACGGCGGCAGATCGGTGAGGATCGGCGTCACGCCCTTCATCTCCGGGCGGAACCGCATGTGGTAGTACCACTCGTCGTTGATCTCGAACGGCTTCACACCATTCGAAATCGGATGCTTCGGGAACTTCGTGTACTTTGCCGTCCAGTGCGGATTCACCGACCAGTGAGCTTCGAAGTAGCCGCCAATCCAGTCCAGAAACTTTTTGCCGGCCGGATCGGCTTCGACTTCCACTCCGTAATGAATCGCGACAACGCCGACGCCCTGCTTCGAGTAGGCGTCCACCTGTTCGAGATGCGGCACGACCATGTGACGACCGCCGCCGTCGCAGTACATGACGATGCAGTCAAAGCCGTCGAGCGCGTTCGGGTCTTTCGGCCAACCGTCAGTAAAGACCGCCGTATCGAAACCCGGCATCGAACGTTCGAGCGATCGAGCCAGCAGAATGTTTCCGGCCTTGTGCTCGTGTGCCCCGTACCCGTGACTGCGATTTCCCGAAACAAACGCAACCCGCTTGTTCCGCGACGGCTTGCTGTCAACTGCAGCAAAGCCTGAGAAACTGGTTGAGGCCACATTCGTTTCGACGCTCTGCGTATGAGAACGTGGAGAGTTGGAGTGAGCAGTATCAGTCGTCAGTCGTTTTTTTTTTGAGGTCGCCTCAGCCGACTTCTTCTCGCCGAGTTGCTTGATCATGATCTGGCGAAACTGCACGACCATCGGCGGCCCAGCGTGCAGTTGCAGAGCGAGAATTCCGGTCGCTCGAGCTTCATCGTCTTCATCCGTGCATTCGATCGTTGCGACGCCGTTGATGAAGTGCTTGAAGTGGTTGCCTTTCGCGACAATGTGATAGTCGTTCCAGTCTTCGTTTTTGATTTTCGATTGAATTTCAGCCGAGTCGCCGACCGAGCCAACGACTTTCGGCTTACCGTCTTCGCCGATGACCGTCTTCTGACCACGGTTGGCCAGGATTCCGCGGAAACGTTCTCCGTAAAGAATCCCCGAGTACGTTTTGCCGGCTTCGAAGTCGCCCTGATAACCGCCAACGACCCACTTGTTGTTCTCAACTTCGAAACTGCGGTACTGAATGCCGGAGTTCCCGCCAACGATCTTGTATTGCAGCTTCAGTTCGAAATCGCCGACTTCACCACCGCGCCAGATGATGAACGTGTTACCTTTGGTCGGATTATCTTTGGTCGTCCGGCCAGTAATTGCTCCGTCTTGAACACTCCAGAACGCAGGATTGCCGTCCCACTTATCGAGTGTCTTGCCATCAAAGATCGATTTCCAGCCATCATCGGCGCTGGCTGTCGACGAAGTTGCAAGTGGCAGTACGATGGCGGCGGTCATCAGCGACAGCAAAGCGATTCGCAGGGTGCGGAGCATGGAGTCTTCCTCTTGTCTTATTCGGGAAGGAGACCGGTCTGAAAAGACGCGGCCGGCAGGCAGTTTTGCAGGGCGACAGTATTAGAGAGTTTGACGGGCGAAACAATGGACGGAGGGTGTTCCGGTGAGGTCGTCGTTTGCCCTGCCTCCGGAAATGTCTCCGTAATTGATAGGATGCCCTGTCCAGCCGCAGCGTTTCAACTCTCAGGACGATCAAGCCATTGATTTAAGTCATCAGTCATGTTTTACCACTCGGCATCGAAACTGTTCACGCTGCTTGCAATCGGCGGGATCATTATCGCGCAGGCCCCGAATCATACGTTCGCCCAACCGGAGATTCCGGAAACGGTCGATACCAGCGGTATTCGCTTTCTGACTCCAAACACGCTGGTTCAAATTGACTCGGGTTTGAAGTGGTTGTCGGTTCGGCAGAACGAGGATGGTGCCTTCGGAGTCCGTCGCGGGTATGGTCGAAACGTTGCTGTCGTGTCTCTGGCAGGGATGGCCTGGCTGTCGTCGGGAAGCAGTCCTGGCCGCGGCCCGTACGGCGTAAACATTCAAAGAGCGACAGACTTCATTCTCAGCTCGTGCCGATCAAGCGGGTTCATCAACGTGCCGGAGGGGCAGTCTCACGGGCCGATGTACGGACACGGTTTTGCCACGCTGTACCTGGCCGAGGTCTACGGCATGACGCCTCGGAAGGACGTCCGCGAGAAGCTTGAGAAGGCAGTCAGGCTGATCATTTCCTGTCAGAACAAAGAAGGCGGCTGGCGTTACGAGAACGAACCCAACGAAGCCGATGTCTCGGTCACGGTTTGCCAGATCATGGCGTTGCGGGCTGCTCGCAACTGCGGGTTGTTCGTGCCGAAAGACGTGGTCGATCGATGTATCGACTACGCGAAGCAATGCCAGAATGACGACGGCGGATTTCGTTATCAGCTCGTCCGACGAAGCAGCAGCCAGTTTGCACGATCGGCGGCGGGCCTCGTCGCTCTGTACAGCGCTGGAGTCTACGACGGGCCGGAAATTGGCCGGGCACTGGCTTACCTGGAACGTCACCGGCCTGGCGGAATGATCGACCCGCACTATTACTACGGGCATTACTACGCCGTGCAGGCTCAATACCAGGCTGGCGGCGATCACTGGAATCGCTGGTTTCCCCGCATTCGTGATCAGCTGCTCAACGATCAGCAGAAAGACGGCAGCTGGTCGGACCTGACTTTCTCAAACGAGTACGCCACGGCGATGTCCTGCATCATCCTGCAGATCCCGAACAACCACCTTCCGATCTTCAAGAGGTAACGTCCGGGAGGAAATAAGGCTCGAACGTGATTTGCTGTGGAGTCGCCGGTCGCCAGGAGTGACACTGCTGTGCGGCTGCTTCCTGGCTTCTGGATGTAACGCCTTCGGCTTAACTCGAGTTCCCGGTTGCGTGATCGCGATCTCCGCCAGGCGGTTGCCAGTCTCCTCGTTCGTCTCTCGCCGTAAACCGTCTGTAACGGTCACTCCGGATTGCCGGTTTGCTGATGAGTTAAATCTCCCGCCTGTTCCGATTTGGCAGGTCTGCTTCCGCCCGTCGCTCAATCGTGCGGCATATTCAGGTGGAGCTTGACGTTTCTGTGGATGCCGTAGTCCGCACGCGACATGCCTGATCAGGAGAAGGTGGATGGACATTGCGATTGTGACGGGGGCGGCCGGGCTGATCGGAGCCGAGGCGGTGCGACTGTTCGCCAGCCGCGGCTACAAGGTCGTTGGCATCGACAACAACATGCGGGAAGTCTTCTTCGGCAAAGACGCATCGACTGCCTGGAGCCGCAGGAGCCTCGAATCGACCGTTGCCAACTATCAGCACTTCGATGTCGACATCCGTGACCAGGTCTTCGTGAATCAGGTTTTCGCCGAGTTTAACAGCGACGTCCGAGCGATCATTCACACCGCCGCGCAGCCGTCTCATGACTGGGCCGCGTCTCAGCCGCAGGTTGATTTCAGCGTGAACGCGAACGGAACGTTAAACCTGCTTGAAGCGTGTCGCGAGTTTTGTCCGGAAGCGTCGTTCGTTTACACATCGACTAACAAGGTCTACGGAGACAACCCGAACCAGTTGCCGCTCATCGAACTGGATACTCGCTGGGAAGTTGACCCGTCGCATCCGTTCTCAAAGCAGGGCATCGACGAGACGATGTCCGTTGATCATACGACTCATTCACTGTTTGGAGTGTCGAAGCTTGCTGCCGACTCGCTCGTGCAGGAATACGGTCGTTACTTTGGCATGAAGACGGCTTGCTTCCGAGGAGGCTGTCTGACCGGTCCAGGACATTCCGGAACGCGGCTGCACGGTTTTCTGTCATACCTCGTGAAGTGTGCACTGACGGGCGATGAGTACACGATCAACGGTTACCAGGGGAAGCAGGTTCGCGACAATATTCACTCGGCGGATCTGGTCGAGATGTTCTGGCACTTCCACCAGAACCCGCGTTGCGGCGAGGTCTACAACGCTGGCGGCAGCCGGCACAGCCACTGCTCGATGATGGAAGCCATCTCGCTGATTGAAGAGCTGACCGATCGGAAGATGAACGTGTCCTACACCGATCAGAACCGGATCGGTGACCACATCTGGTACGTCAGCGACACGAGAAAATTCCAGTCGCACTATCCTGGCTGGTATTACGGTTACTCGCTTCGCTCCACCGTCAAAGAGATTATCGAGGCACATGTTCAACGGAGTCTTCAGATCGAAAAAGAGAGTCAGCGATCAGCATCGGTCGGCACGTCGGCGATCGATTCAATCCTAAAGAACATCCAGCCAGCAGGAGCAGCTTCGTGCGATTCGGTTCGATCCTGATCACCGGCGGCGCTGGCTTTGTGGGAGCCAACCTGTCGCTGTATCTGAAACAGAGTTTTCCAGGGGCCCGTGTGGTCGCTCTGGATAATCTTTCTCGGCGTGGCAGCGAATTGAACCTTCCTCGGCTGCGCGATGGTGAGGTCGACTTCCTGCATGGCGATGTTCGCTGCCCCGAAGATTTGCAGCGCTGTCCCGATTTTGACCTGCTTATCGATTGTTCGGCAGAACCGTCCGTGCAGGCCGGAGCAGATTCCTCGCCGCGGTTCGTGCTCAACGCCAACCTGCTGGGAACCATCAACTGCCTTGAAGAAACACGCGAACGTGATGCGGCGTTTCTCTTCCTGAGCACGAGCCGCGTTTACCCGATTGCTCGGCTCAACGAGTTGCCGTACGCTGAAAGCGGATCACGCTTCGAATGGCAGATCCAGAACGGAATTCGTGGCGCGTCAGCAGCGGGCGTTAGTGAAGAGTTTCCGCTGGAGGGCGCGCGTTCGTTCTACGGAGCAAGCAAGCTGTCCGGCGAGTTGCTCGTCGCGGAGTACGTTCACAACTACGGAATGGAATGCCTCATCAACCGTTGCGGCGTGCTGGCCGGTCCCTGGCAGATGGGCAAGGTCGATCAGGGCGTGATCACGCTGTGGGTCTCGCGGCATCAGTTTAATCGGCCACTCAGTTATCGAGGCTTCGACGGTCAGGGGAAACAGGTGCGCGACGTTCTGCACGTGCTCGATCTGTGCGAGCTGATCGGGCAGCAACTGAGCAGCGATACCGGCTGGAACGGCAGCGTCTTTAATGTCGGAGGGGGCGTCGACGTCTCGATATCTCTGCGAGAACTCACTGACGTCTGTCAGGATGTCACCAGCTCGAAAATCGAAATCGGATCCGTTCCGGAAACCAGCGACCTGGACCTGCGGATCTATCTGACCGATTCATCAAGAGTTCAACAAACCTACGGCTGGAAGCCGCAACGTTCCGTTCAGAACATCGTCGAGGATATCCACGGCTGGATCCTGAATAACCAGAGCCAACTGAAAACGGTGCTGGCGTGACCCGGTAAAGGATTGAACCAGGTGCTCAGCCAGAATGGCTGAGTGCCGCAGACGCAAGATGAATCTCCATCAGATTGCACACTACGAAAGGACGTCCCACTTAAATCGGCCACAGATGATTCGACATCCTGTCGCTTCGTGACTCAGCCATGCTGGCTGGCCACCAGTCGCAATCATTAGTCACGGATGGGCACTGTATTTTTTCGGATGCTTCAGAAGAACATCCGTGTTGATCCGCGTAATCCGTGGTTCTTAATGCTGCATGAATCAAGTCGCGAGTTGAAATGAAACTGTCCATTGTCATTCCTGCCTACAACGAAGCTGGCAACATCGCCGCCTGCGTGAAAGAACTGCAGGATGTCATCGGCGTTCGCGAAGGACTCGACTACGAAATCATCGTCGTTAACGACAACAGCACAGACGAAACCGCCGACATTGTGCGGAAACTGATCGAGCAGGATCCGTCGGTCAGGCTGGTCGACCGAACGCCGCCGGGTGGCTTTGGGCGAGCAATCCGATCAGGGCTCGACGCCGTCACTGGCGACGTTGTGGTGATTTACATGGCGGATCTGTCCGACGATCCAAATGACGTCATTGCTTACTGCCGTAAGATCGGAGAAGGCTACGACTGCGTCTTTGGTTCGAGGTTTCGTGCGGGCAGCAAAGTTCAGCATTACCCGTGGCTGAAGCTCGTCGTGAATCGGATCGTCAATCGGTGCATTCAACTGATGTTCTGGACGCCGTACAACGATCTTACGAATGCCTTCAAAGCATACCGCACGAGCGTCATTCGGGACTGTGGCCCGTACCAGGCAAGCCATTTTAATATCACGCTGGAACTTTCGCTGAGCGCCCTGGTTCGCCGCTACCGGATCGCCGAGATTCCGATTTCATGGTCCGGGCGTCAGTGGGGTGCGTCGAACCTGCGGCTTCGTGAAATGGGGCGACGATATCTCAGTACGTTGCTGATGATGTTCTTTCAGCGGATCCTCGTCGCGGACGACATCCGAGCGGAGTGCTCTTCCTCTCGCCGTCACAAGCCAGTAATCGCTGCTGATGATCGGCGAGACAATTCGGAAATCGAAGCTGATTGTGAAGAGCGTGATCTCGCAAGTGTGCTCGACGAATTGCGGCGAGTGCAGAAGGACTTACGGTCGCCAGTTGAGAAACCGACGGCGGTGAAGTCGTGAATGGCTGCAGGGTGGGCACTGCCCACCAGAACAGAAGTCCTGAGGATGATGGTGGGCGGTGCCCACCCTGCGGGGCGGCAGGGCTTTGGCTGTTGATGGCTTTTGCCATCTTCCGAATGCCGCCGTGGTTACCTCTGTTTGCACATGAGTCGGACGGTGTCGATCCTTCCTGGCAGATGCTGCTGAACGAGGCTGTTTCAAGCGACTGGGTATTCGGTCGGGACCTGTTCTTCACTTACGGACCGTTCGGCTTTATCCACGCGCGAATGTACCACCCGGAGACGTGGGCAGTTTTGGTCGCGGCCTGGCTCGGCATCTCGGTGATCACCGCCGATCTTGTCTGGCGAGTTTCCAACCACGGGCGCCTCAGTTCAATCGGAAGAGTTCTGTTCGGTCTCGTGATGCTCGAATTCATGAGTCGCGATGCGATGGCTGTTTGTTTCGGCCTGCACGCTCTTGTCTTTCTGGAAGCTGGCGAAGTTTCACGTAAAGGGGTAAAGCAGCAAAACACGACAGAGTCCTTACACACCTCTGCGTCTTCAAGCCTTTGCGCTGATTCAATCGTTGGGGCGTGGGGAGTGGTCAGGAAGGCAATTCCGATTCTGCTGCTCGCCGCACTCCCGTGGGCGAAGTTCAGCTATTTCGTGACGGTTGCTTTCCTGAGCTGCTCGTTGGTCGCGATCGGGATTCTTCAGAAGCGAATTCCCTGGCAAGGGGGGCTGCTGTTTGCCGCGTGTCCGTTGGCGTGGTTGATGTCCGGAGCGACGCTGGTCGAGTGTCGCGAGTTCGTCGGTACCGGTTTTCAACTGGCGAGTGGCTACATCGCAGCGATGGGACTTGGCCCGGAGTCGGCAGCCGGGCTTGTCGTGCTGGTCAGCTCTGGCGTCGTCGTTTTGACATTACCGGTCTGGCTGGCGTCCCGTCTGAAGTCTGGCGACTGGCGGCTGAGTATTCTGACGATGCTGGTTTTTCACGGGCTGTTGTTCATCGCGTGGAAGTCGTGCTTCGTCAGGTATCACGTGGAACGGATTCCGGTTTTCCTGGGAACGGTGTTTCCGTTGCTGGTCTACGGCTGGCTTATTTCCAGACAATCAGAACGTCTTGCGCGTGCCACTGACTCTGCCGGCTCCGTTGAGACAGGCGGTTCATGGAAACACTCGCAGAGCCAGTGGCACACCGTTTTGACGACGATTCTTGCCGTGGAGCGTCGGTGCGGTTTGCCGGCTTTGTTGACGACGATTGTGATTCTGGTTTCCGCTGGAACAATCGAACGAGTACAGCCCTGCACGTTTGCCGGAGTCATCGATCACGCAACCGCCCCGTTGCGTGATCAGGTTCTGGCCGTGGCTGAGTCGGTCAGAAATTCAGGATGGCGACGGAGTACGCACGAAGCACAGATGCAGAAGATCCGCGAGGCGAATCCGGTGCCGGATATCGACGGCTCTGTCGACGTCTTCCCGAGCAAGCTGATTGTCGGCTTTGCTCATAAACTCGACATGCGGCCTCGACCGATCCTGCAAAGCTATGCGGCTTTTACGCCAGAGTTGATCGAGCGGGATGCTCAGCATTTCCGAAGTGCCAGCGCGCCAGACCACGTTCTGATTTCAGTCGCAGAAATCGACCATCGACTGCCGACGATGGAAGATTCGCGGACCTGGTTCGAGCTACTGTCGAGTTACGATCTGACAGACTCCAGCGGCGACCTGCTGAAGCTGAGTCGACGAAAGCAGTCTTGTCTTGTGCATGGCGCAGAGCCAGCATGGCAGAGAACAGCAAGTTTTGGTGAGCAGGTTAATCTGCCGGCTGAGTTAACGGAGTTAGTGTGGTGTCGAATTCACATTGAACCATCGTTGGCTGGTCACGCTGCTTCGATAGCCTATCGACTTCCCGAGCTTCGACTGCGGGTTCAGTATGACAGCGGTACTGAGCAGGAATTCCGTCTGCTTCCTGAGGCGGCCAGAGCCGGCTTTCTCGTCAGCCCGGTTGTTAAGGCACGTGGCGATCTTGTCCGGCTGTGGAAGTGGCGGGACGGTTCTGTTTCAGAGAACGTGGGCAATAATGATCATGTTGCGAGCATTGCCTGCTTCGTCGCTGGTGAAGACTGGAGCCGCTCGTTCTTCAGAATGACCGTCAAGTTTGAATTCTTTGAATGCTTCAGACGTATTGAGTTGGTACCGGAATCTGCTGGCTCAAGAAACCTCGCATGCGGTTTGGATTTTTCTTTATAAAGCTGGCAGCCAACGATCTTGCAGGCGAGTGCAACTTCGAACGAGTGTCTTCAGGTTACATTCGAACAGGTTCTCGGTGCTGTCGGAATTGTAATACACTTCTCCGCCTTGTTCGGAAGGATACTCGTAAAATCAATTCATCTGCCTGGGCCGGCGGAGCAATGATTCGACAGCAGGCGATAGTGTATGACCGTTGGACCTGAGGACTTCTTCAAGCGGATTGAAGAGTCGGGATTACTCAATGACTCGATCATGGAGCAGAAGGACCGGTTGCAGACAGTAGCTTCCGGCGCGGATGTAGCTGCTGACCTGGTCGGACAGAGACTGCTGACGGAATACCAGAGCGAAGTGCTTCTCAGCGGCGAAGATGTCCCGCTGGTCGTTGGTGATTACGTTGTCACCGAGTCGATCGGCCGAGGCGGAATGGGTTACGTGCTCAAAGCGCGGCACCGTCGCATGAAACGCACGGTTGCGATCAAGTTCCTGCTCAAGTCACTGACAGATTCTGATGATCTGCGGCGACGGTTTGAGAGAGAGGTTGAGGCGGCGGCACAACTCGATCATCAGAACATCGTCACAGCCTACGACGCGGGAGTTCACGAGGGCAGTCATTACCTCGTCATGCAGTATGTCGATGGCGAAGATTTGTCGCAGATCGTGAAGTCGACTGGTCCGCTGGATATTCCAGACGCGGTTGATGTGATCCGGCAGGCGGCCCTGGGACTGGGCTACGCTCATGACCGAGGCATTATTCATCGGGATATCAAACCGGGCAATCTGCTGCTTGATACCGAAGGCGTCGTCCGCATTCTGGACATGGGGCTGGCTCGAATGACGCCGTCGCCAGGTGACGAACTGGAAGGCGGAGCCCATGCCGACCTGACCAATACCGGCAGCGTCATGGGCACCATCGATTACATGGCTCCCGAACAGGCGCTGGATGCGAAGTCCGTTGATCATCGAGCGGACCTCTACGCCCTGGGCTGCACATTGTATTTTCTGCTGACGAGCAACCCGCCATTCCGCAACGAAACCGTCATGCGACGGTTGCTCGCTCACCGCGAGCAGCCAGCGCCGAGAATTTCGGAATATCGTCCTGGCGCTCCGCCGGAACTCGACGACATCTTTGCCACGATGATGGCCAAGTCGCCGGATGATCGTTTTCCGTCGATGCAGCATCTGGTCGTCGCGCTGGACACTCTTGGGCTGAGCGATTCAGAAGCCGAACAGATGGCGACGCTGGACGTGCCGGATGATGGAAACGGTGGCTTCGTCAAACTGCCTGACGCCTGCGATTCATCGATTCCCGAATCGGAAACCTCGCCAGCGACGTCATTTCAATCAGGCGAAGAACCGGCGGACGGGATGACGCGCAGGTTGCCAGTTTCCGATGTCACGATTCTTGAAGCTTCCAGCGACGTTCCGGCATTAAATACCTTCGAAGGTGCCGAGACTGCTTCACCAGCGGACGCGTCCGATACAGACTTCACGGGAATCAGTGAGACGATCGTTGGCGACTCGCGATCTATTGCCGGCACAGCAGCGGCGCGTGCGGCCAGGTCCCCACCACTGTGGAAGCTGATAGCGCCGGTCGGCCTGGCCGTTGTCGCTCTGATCGCGTTTATGGTAACTCGCCCCGGTCCAACCGTTGAGGGCGAGGAACCAGTAAAGCCAGCTTCTGTCGCAGTCGCACCGCAGAAAGCTCCCCCGTCCGATAATTCTCCGAGACTTGAGAGTTCAGAGGCCCAGATCCCCGATCGCCGAGGTGCCGAGTGGGTGTTGTCAGTTGGCGGCAATATCAGAATCGAAACTCCTGACGGCACCAGGCTTGACATCAGGAATCAGGAAGATCTACCTGACGAGCCATTTGTGCTGAGTGGTGTCAACGTGCAGAACATTCAGCAGGTGACAGACGATGGATTGATGAATCTTCGTGGTTGCTCGCAGCTGACGTCGTTCTATGCCTACGACACGGCGATTACAGATCAAGGACTGGCGAACCTGACCGACGAAGGAAGCCTGCCACTCGAATATCTGACAAGCCTGTTCATCGCCAGGACTTCGGTTACTGAAAAAGGTTTGCAATACCTTCATCAAAGCAGAAACCTTACGTACCTGGATATTGAATCGAATCCGGTCAGTGATGGATCAATTTTGGGACAGTTCCGTGAACTCGAAACGGTCAGCATCTCACTCACAAAGATTTCCGCCGCAGGGCTGTCTGTCTTGCAGGCGCTGCCCAGGTTGTGGCAACTGAGTGTCGACGGACGACAATTACAGGGAGCCGGCGGGCAGAGTGTTTCGGCATTGAGCAATCTTGAGAATCTCCTGGTACGGTTTCCGGGAGCGGAATTCGACGGTGTCGCTCTGAGTGATCTGAAAAAACTGACGAAATTGCACCTGCATGAACTGCCCGCGCGGCTGGATGATCAGCTATGGATGGCAATTGCCGGGTTGCCCAAACTGAATGACCTGTACCTGTCGGGTGCCGGAGTTTCCAATTTCTCGATTGGGAAGATGCCTGCCCTGGCCAGGTTACAAGTCCTGAGACTCCAGAGTGGCGAGGAAAAACTCAGCGGCGAAACGATTGCAGCGGCCGTCCGCCGTGCTCCAGCTTTGAAAGAGCTGGTCGTTTCTCACGATGAGTTAAACGATGGTGATGCCAATTTCCTTGAATCTCTGACGCAACTGAGACGGTTGTCGCTCACTGACAACGAAATCTCGGCCGAGGCCATCGACTCGCTGCACGCCGCACTGCCGGGCTGCCGAATCGAATCCGACCACGGCACGTTTGAGCCGACCGTTGCTGTCATGAGTCCAGACCGTCGCTCGGCGGAAGCTGTGTTGAAGCTCGGCGGAATGGTTTGGGTCGGGAGTAACTTTCAGCAGATTACGGATCCGGGCGATCTGCCGACGGCACCATTCTCGGTGACGAAGATTGACCTCTCACAAAAGAAGAATATCGAAGACGAGTTTCTGGCAAACTTTCGCGGGCTTGCGGGTCTGCAGAATTTGATCCTGACAGAAACTTCGATTTCGGACCGCGGCCTGGCAAATCTGACGGATGAGGGGCGACATCCACTGCCGGCTTTGCAACGGCTTTACCTGGATGGCACGAAGGTTTCGCAGGATGGCCTGCTGTTTCTTAGTGGCTCGCGTGGTCTTTTTAGCCTGATGCTTGACGGGACAGCTATCACGGAAGGAGCTGTTCTGAATCAGTTTCCCAGGCTGAGAAATCTTGAACTGGGGCAGACATCACTCACAACAGCGAATCTTTTGGAGATTATCTCCAGGTGTCCCCAACTGGATCGTCTGACGATGGATGGTCGCCATCTGACCGAAACGATGGCGAGCAGCCTCGCTGACCTTCCGGATCTGCGTGCTTTGAAACTACGGGATCTACCCTCTGATTTTGATCCAGACCATCTCGCGAAACTTCCGCTACTGACGGAGCTCTATGTAGGCACTGCAGATTCCACCGTGTTTGACGACGACTTCTGGAAAGTCGTCGCTGGTTTGGACCAGCTTCACATCCTGATGTGCACGGAAGGCGTCACAGACCAGACACTGGCAATAGCTCGGCCTATGCCACAGGTTCAGGTGTTTACCATCATGTCGAAGGCGGTGACTGGCGAGGCTCTTGCGAAGGCGATGTCAAAGTTCCCGAATGTTCGATTTCTTTCGGTGAATTACTCGGACTGGACTGACGACGACGTCCAGCAGCTTCACCGTCTGAAGTCGCTCGGGAAACTTGATTTGACAAAGAACTCTGCCAGCGTTGAAGCCATCAAGGCATTGTCCGCTGCTTTGCCGAAGTGTCAGATCATCTCTGATCACGGGACTTTTGAAGCCGGGTCAGTCTCGGGAATACGATCGGCACTTAGCTTCGACGGTGTCGACGATTATGTTGAGTGCCCCGGCGTGACGATTGCGTCGAATCGTCCCTTCACGATTGAAGCGACCGTCACCAACTGGAAAGAGGGGTACGGAACGGTCTGCGGCTGGATGGGCAACGTTGGCCTCTATCTGGCGAAAGGCAATCTCATTGGTGCGGGAATCACAACAACTGAATTGCAAGATGGTCAGACGCACAAACTGGGAACAGAAATTCCAGACACTGATGTTTTGAGACTCGCACTCACTTCGGATGGGAAGCAGATCAGGCTGTTTGTGAATGGCGTCGAAAGAACGTCACGAACGAATGATCATCCAATCAGCCCGATGGAGCAGGTCAAAGGCAGGTTCTTTTGTATTGGAGCGTACGACTTCGTTCAGCAGTCCAGGCTGCTTGGGCCGTTCAACGGCGTGATTGATGAGGTACGCATCTCAAGCACACAGCGGTACGCGGATCAGCACGTCCCGCCGGAACGGCTGTTGGCCGACGAGCACACTGTCGCCCTCTACCACTTTGACGAAGGACAGGGAACAGTCCTGAAGGATTCATCCGGCAACGGTCACCACGGAATCATTCATGGTGCGACGTGGGTAAACAATAGTGCGTCGGTACGCAGATAGGCCCTGACTTCGCCATTTTCTTTAACGGCGAATTGCGTGATCAGTTGCTGTCGACGGTGTTTTTCTCGGGCAGTCGCTTCAGCAGTCGTCGGCAGATTCCTTTCAGCGAGCGTTTGTAGTTGTCGACGGTTGCTCCCGAGTTCTGACGTGGGATCAGGATCAGGTCGAGCCCGACGGGCAGATCGTGCCGGGCAAGTCGGAAGGCTTCACGCATCAGGCGTTTGAGTCGGCCTCGCTTGACGGCGTTGCCATGTTTCTTCGAAACGCTCAGTCCGCAACGCGTTTCGCCGAGATCGTTCCACGAAGCGAAGACGAGTAAGTGATCGTCGCCGGCACGGACCTGACCGTCGTAGATGTGGCGAAACTCCGCGGACTTTCGGAGCTTCGCTGATTTTGGAAATGAAAAGTCAGGCATGTGAGTACGCGCAGGTCAGGCTCTGCCTGACGGAGTTTCATTCGTTCGTGATTGAAATTTTCGTGGTTGGAAATTGTCGGAGTACTTCTCCAGGCGGAGCCCGGCCTGCACATGCTCAATTATTGATGAGCAGGTTGACGCCCTTCTTGTTGGCTAGGGCGATGTCGAGGTCGCCGTCTCCGTCGAAGTCGATCGTCAGGAACTGAGTGCCGACGCCCGTGTCTCTGCCCGCGGCGATTTCGTGGCGAATGAATGTTGGCGCCTTACCTTTGGCTCGTTTGACTTCGTACCAGAACATCCGAGTCGTGTCTCGGGCTCCAGGGTCGCCGCCGTTGTGAGCGTAGAACCGTTTGCCGGTCACGATGTCCCGCTGACCGTCTCCGTTGATGTCGACATATTCGACGGCGTGGGTCTGTGAGAAGGAGTCGTCAATCGTGTGAGCTTTGAATTGTGGTTTGTCGTTACCGCCGACGTTCTCGAACCACCACACGCCATGAGCATGGGCGGAACAGCCGATGAGATCGTTGTCGCCGTCCATGTCCAGGTCTTCCAGGTTGATGTCCGAAAGTCTCTCCGGATTGATTCCGTCTCTTGCAAGAGCATACGGGTGGAACGCCCACTTGCCGGAGGTCGGGTCCGCGGGCTGCTCCCACCATCCGTGAGCGATCAGGACATCGGTGCGACGATCATTATTCAGGTCGCCGTGGCCGAGCCCGTGGTAATACTTGAAGGTTCCGTTGGAGTGTGGCTCGCCGGGGTCGCTGATTGCGTGGAATTTCCACTTCTTCGTCACGTCGTTCGCGCCGGGGATCTCAACGAAACCCATCTCACCCTGAGCGGGCGAACCTTTCGCAACGTCCAGTTCCGAACCGAGAACGAACTCTGGTTTCCCGTCGCCGGTGATGTCGGCGAATTCCGGCGACTCGTTACAGATGCTGTGCCAGATCTCGTGCTGCTCCCATTTGTCGCTTGGCTTGCCGGGGTTGCGGTACCAGTGGAACGGTGCTCCGGGAAAGCCGACAACAATGATGTCCTGTCGACCGTCGCCGTCGATGTCGCGGACGTAGTTGCAGAAGCTGTTGCTGTAGCCTTTTCCGGCAACGAACGATCCGACTTCACGGAAGCCGTGCATCTTCCAGCCGGTGGCTCCCGGTTTCGCAGGAGCTTCGTACCAGACGTCGCCCGCGACCACGTCGTTTTTACCGTCACCGTTCAGGTCTCCTACAGCGACGCCTTCGGAACGGAACTCCGGATCAAGCTCAATACGCGTCCAGCTGTGGTCGGTGTCTTCGTCGAAAAACGGAATGTGGAAGCCGGGAACTTTCAGCTTGATCCGGTACAGGCTGACTCCGACCGTGATGTAGAGCGTGCTGGTTTCGCTGCCGCTGCCGAACTCGACGTTGCTGGGCAGACCTTCCGGCGTCCCGGTGGGGTCCTGATTTTCAGGGCCGGTAGCGATGAAGGCAATTTCTTTTCCGTTTGGATTGATGACCTGAACGCCGGGGCGTTTAAGGCTTCGTGACGTCAGATAGATGTTTCCTGCTGAGTCGACGCAGATGCCGTCGGCGCTGGCCTGGTCTCCATAGTCGACCAGCGTTTTCCGATCACCGTTGATCAGGCCGTTGGCTCCCAGCGGGAAGGCGTAAACCTTCATCGCTCCGGGAGTCGGCTTTTCATCGCTGCCGCCAATCGCGTCCGTGCCGTTGTTATGGTCGACGACGTAGAGCGTTTTCTGGTCCGGGCTCAGCGCGATGCCGTTTGGCTTTTCAACGTTGTGCGTGACTTCGACGACGGAGCCGTCGGTGTTGATTCGGTAGACAGCCCGGTGTTCGAGTTCTCGCGGTTCGTGGCCGAGGTAGCGTGGATCAGTGAAGTAGGTTCGCCCGTCGGCGTCGAGGACGAGGTCGTTTGGTGCGTTCAGCTTCTTGCCGCCGATATTGTCGCACAGGACTTCCCGCTTGCCCGAGGCCAGGTTGTATCGCGAAATCGCCCGCCCGCCGAAGTCGGCGCCTTCCGCTGCCAGCAGCCTGCCGTAAGCGTCAAAGGCCAGACCGTTCGACTTATGGCTGTCCTCGGCGAAGACGGTTGTCTCGCCGGTTCTGGGATCGAAGCGAAGGATGCGGCCTTTATTTTCTTTCGGTGTGATGTCCGAAAAGTAGATCGACCCGTCCGGAGCGACCGCGGGGCCTTCGGTCAGTCCACCTTCGATGCCGGTTTCTCGCGTGAACAGTTTTTCGAGTTTCGTTCCGTCAGGAACGATTGGATTCTGGGCGATTGTTGAGGCTACGTCGGCTGCAAGCAGGCCGAGCATCACGCAGGCAAGAGTCAGCATTTTCATCAGAGGGGCACTCCCGGAATGGTTTCGGCAGGACTGACGAAGCGATACTCGCCGAGGATGGGCGAGTTGCAGGAACGGCATGTTGGCATGCGTTCGTCGGCCTCGCCAGTCAACATCGAACTCTCAACTCTCAGGATTGCAACTGAGTTGTCGCATTCGCAGAATCAGTCGTTCTTCATTCTTCGAAGCAGGATGTCGCCGTGAGTGTTGCCGACACATTTGAGATCGACGAACGCCGCGTTGAAAAATCGGCATGGCTGCAGCATTGGGACTGGTTCTTTGTGCTGAGCGTGGCGTGGCTGTTGTTCGACCTGTTCATGCAGCCGGTTTTGAGCATCTGCATTGCATCGTTCAAGTTTGGGTGGAGCGACTTTTCAAATGGCTTCTGGCTGTGGCGGAAAGACTCGGATCGCCGCCGAGGTCGAACATGTCTGGTCTTTTATGTCGCGACCGGGCTGTGGCGAATCACCGTAACTACATTTGCCGTGACGTTGCTTGGCCTGCTGGTTTACGGCTTCTGGCTGGCAATGAATCCTCAGCAGCAAGCCGCCAATCGCAACCAGGGAAACGACATCCTGACTGGCGTTTCGATGATGATTGTGATGTTCTGCTTTGTGTTCTCGTCGCTGTCGACATGGCTGGCGATTTCGATGGGGCTCCGGAATCGAGTTCGAGTCTGGATTGATTCAAGCATTCGATATTCAAGACGAAACCGAATCTGGCCGCCAGAATCGTTGGGAAACAACCAGGTCAGCCGAGTGGTCACCAGCTCACTGATTTTCCTGGTGACTGCTTTGTTTGTCGGAGTGATCTCGATTCTGGCGTCACAGGCGGGGCGAGCTGCTCAGCCAATTCCGCCACTGCTGTTTGGCGTGGTCTTCGTTTCGACTTTGATTGGCTGCGCGGTACTCCTGCTGGCCGGGCGAAGCTGGCTGCTGAGAAAGCTTGCGGCGACCTCGCCTGCCGACTGCTGGGCGGAAAATTCGCTGCGGCGAGGGCGGGTGTCACTGTCTGAAGAGTTGTTCGAGGATCGGAATTCTGGACGAGACTTCCTTTCAGACGCGTGACTCTGCTCTGACATTCGGGTATGAAATGTCCCATCAGGGAGCATGGCAGACAGAGTTCTGCCGGTGGAATCTGCGGAGAATCGCCGGTTCTGCCAGCGAGTGGCCTCATCGAACCACTCGGCTGTTCACAGCGAATCGGGCCAGAAAACGATCGACCAGGCACTCCTAAGAGCTGCCGGGGTCGCGGTTCCATGCCTTTAGGTACCCCTGATATATGCCTCAGCTCATTTCCCGTAAGCCGCCGATTGGTGCTCGAACCACGTGTGCTTTGCCACAGATTCTGTGGTTTGAAGTCCGGTGTCGGGAATCTGCCGCTGTCGTTCCGGAAAACTGGAACTGTGGCAACAGCTCGCAACGTCCCACCGGGATTTACCGGGACAATCTGCGCAGAGTGACAATCCCCTACAAGCGACCACTTCTGTCTTCAAGACGACCCAATCCTGAAACCCTGGCGAGACTTGCGTTCCTATTTGAACCTTGACGCGCAACCGATGTACTCTGAAGCGTTTGCCGTGATAAATGCGGACCGTTCCCGGTCCGCCTGTTTTGATATGCAGATGTCGTACGGCGATTTTGCCGTGATTTGATAGCGATTTTACTGAGATTTGAATGTTTGCGACTCGCTGTGTGCACGCAGCGGGCTGAATTCCATTTGAAGATCCATTTCATTTCGGTCGTTGCCTGCAGGCATCATCCGAGGAGCACTTCATGTTTCTGACGCCGTGGATTCGCACTGTACAGAACCGTCTTTCGTGGTCTCGCTGGTTGCGAAAAAATCGCCGCCATCAAAAGCTGAGCACCAGCGCCGAAAGGCGAATGAACAAGCAGGCTGAATTGCTTGAGGCTCGTACCCTGCTGACGTCCCCCGAGTTTGTTTCGGTGAGCCCGAACGTCGGGACGTTTCTGCAGGACGGTGATGTTCGAGACGAGATCCCCCAGGAGCTGTTGTTTCAGTTCACGCCGGGACAAACTCTCGACGCCGCATCGCTGGACGCGATCAACATTTATGCTGCCGGAGCTGATAATCAGTTCCGGTCGGCTTCGGCGTTGACCGACTTCGGCACGAACGGGGCTGTGTTGCTTCGAGTCGGAACTCGGCGGCTGGGAGAAAGCGAGAACGGATCGACACTGACGATCTCGACCGCCGCGACTGGGCTTGGAACCATCGTCACCGGAAGCACCGAGACGAACGAGATCCAGGAGCTGTCGCTGCCGGCAACTTTCACAGGCGGCAATTTCACGCTGACTTTCAATGGTCAGACGACAGCCGCACTGAACTTCAACGCGACCGCTGCTCAGATTCAGACGGCTCTCGGTAACTTGCCGGCGGTCACTCCTGGCGACCTGATTGTGCGGGGCGGACCTCTTAATACGGACCCGGTTTCCATCGAGTTCGCGGGGGCCTTTGCGCGGCAGGATGTTTCGCAGATCACGGTCAACAGTGCCAATCTTCAGAACAACGAAGTTCAGACCGTCACCGTGTCGGGCGACCCGACAGGCGGCACGTTCCGACTGAGTTTTGACGACCCCGGCCTTGGCATTACGGGGACAAGCGCGGTCATCAATTACAACGCGAATGCGGCAGCCGTGCAGGCGGCAATCGTCAGCGGAATTCCGGCACTGGCGGGACAAATCTCTGTCACCGGAGGCGATCTGCCGGGCTTGCCTGTCTCGATTCAGTTCATTGGCGCAGCGGCTGATACCGACGTTTCCGCGTTCACAGTCGCGTCGAGCAATCTGACGGGGGGGACGTCGCCGCTGGTCAGTGTTGCGACAGTGGCTGATGGAGATCTCGATGCCGCAGTCACCACACTTGCTGATGGCACAACGGGATTCCTGAACATTCAACTGGATTCTTCCACGCCGACGACGGCGCAGAGTCTGATCAATCTTGCAGCCACCAATCCCCAGGTGAAGCAGCTGCTGCGTGTGGAACTTGTTTCGGGTGACGCGTCCACAAGCATTCTTGGCGCGAATCTGACGGCCACACTGACGGGGGCCGGCGCCGCTTCGGGCAGCTCCAGCTTTAACTCGGGCACGAATCTCCAGGTTCAGTTCACGGCAAACTCAGCCGGACTGGCTGGCAACGATATTCGAGTTCAATTCAATCGTCTCGACCTGAGTGCTGTCAGCAGAACCCCGAGAATCAGCGTCGTTGGCGACCTGATTCGAGTGACATTGAACGATAACCCCGCAGCGGCCACCAGAGCGATTGATCTGGTCACCGCTCTGAACGGAAATGCGGCGGCCAGCAATCTGATCACTGCTTCGGTGGCGGTCGGTCTGGACACGACATCGCTGGCAACGGTCGCTGATGGAAGCCTGATCCGACTGTCGGGTGCTGACCAGATTGTGAATCCCGGCTACCGGGCCATTGGTGACAAGACTAACGAAGTTCAGTACCGGTTTGGTGATCAACTCGCCGACGACCTCTACCTGATCCAGGTTGCCGGCACTGGCCTCGAACGACTCACCAACACCGCTGGCGAAGCGCTCAACAATCTGGCTGACCACTTCCAGACGTTCCGCATCGACCTGGGTGGCGAAGTTCGCTCGATCGTGCCGCAACCGGTGCTGCGAGAGAAGACGCTTACCATTGCCACCGGCACTGGAGCGAACCCAACCAACCTGCGAGACGGTGACACGATCACTGTTGATCCTGGCGTTTCGATATTCGCCCGCGCCGTGACTGATCTTGATTCTGGCGGCGCTGTCGTGGTCTCGTTTGACAGCGCCTCTCCGGGAACGGCCGGGAACGGCGTGCGTGTCGATGTGAGCACGGCAGACCTGGGGACCACCTCGGCGGCGCCGACCGTCAGCGTCAGCGGTCGACGAGTCACCATCGTACTGAACTCGAACCCCACCCGACCGACAACAGCCGAAGATCTGGCAGATGCCGTCGCAGCGAATGCTTCCGCGCGTTCACTGATCGCTGTTGTCCTGAGCGGCGACGCATCGACGACCATCGGCACAACGCTGGGCGCGACTCAAAACCTGACGCTGGCAGGCGGTCTGGATCTGCTGACCTTCGAAATCAACGACACAGGTGGGGGTGTCGCTGGAGTCCGAGGCGGCAACATTGCAGTCGATGTCAACCTGACAACGGCCACTCCAACAGCCGTCGCCGGAGCGATCGCCACAGCGATTAATACGGCAATCGCCGGTGCAACGAACGCTGACGTTCCAGACATTACGGCATCGAACGGCGGTACTTCGACGGTCCGGGTTGTGGGCGATTCGCTGGACGTTTCGCTGAATTCGTCGTCGTTTACTTCAACGGCGATCACTCGTGGCGAAGGCGGCCTGGTACAGCGACGGGACCGCGTTGTCGTCTACTTTAACGATGTCGACCTGGACGACACGGACGCCAGCAATCCTCGCTTCTACCAGCTCATCAACACCGCCGGCACAGCGACTGCGATTGACGATTCTATCCTCATACCGACTTCGGTGACGTACGACCGTGCCAACGGAACCGCGGTCTTGACCTTTAACTCTGGTAATCCGCTTCCGACAGCGACCTGGCGATTGCAGGTCGGCACGTCCGACGAAAGCGGAGACGACACGGGTTCGGCGCTGAGACTGGGGACATTGTTCGTCGGGTCTGGTTTCAACACTAACGGTTTCATCGGCGACAGTGCTGCAGCCGCTGCCGATGCTGACCTGTATCGATTCCGTTTGGGCGGCGCCGGTGGGGACGTGACGGTCATTGTAAACCCGACTGGTGGTCTGGACGGCGAAATTGAAATCCTCGACTCGACCGGTGCCAGTATCCTTGGGCCCATGTCGTCCGGAGCCGGAGCCAATCTGCAGGATACGCTGGCAGCCGGTGGCCTGGCTGCCGGGACATACTTCGTTCGGATCACCAGTAGCGGCGGAACGACGACCGGCTCGTACAACCTCGATATCAGTACGACGGCAGCTTCGCCGACGGCGGGCGGCGACGACAACAGCTCGTACTTAACCGCAACGGACGTCGGAACGCTGGGGGCTGCTGGCGTCTCGCTGAGTTCGCAGATTGAAGCTCAGAATATGGTGGGCATCCCTCAGTTGCCGAATGACAGCTATCCGGGCCACCGCGACATCCCGGTCGAATCGCACGGTGGTGGCAGCGGTACCGGCACACAGACTGGCGCGACACCATCAACCTACTTCTACAACTTCCGGGACGATTACGGTTCGCTGTTTGGAATTCCTCAGCAGAATCAGATCACCGAAGGACAGAAAGAACTGGCGCGAGCCATCTTCGAAATTTTCAGTCGTCACACCGGCATCCAGTTCGTCGAAACGACCGACAAGGGTACGTACATCGCGACGGGTGACGTTCGAGTTGCTGATCCGACACTGCCTCCTTCGGTGGCCGGGATTTCGACAGTCATTATCGGTGCGGCAGGTGGTGCCGGCAACGACGAGCAGTACGGTGGCGGATGGATGGGTGTCGCGCTGCACGAAATCGCGCACACGCTGGGGCTTGGCCACTCGGGCGATCTGCACTCGTTCCAGGATGGTGGCGGGGCGAGTCCCGTTACTACCGAAACGATTGCCAGCGATTACGACCTCGATCATCTGCGAGCGCTGTATCCACCTTTCGCTACGGATATCGATCTCTATCGGTTTGAGCTGACAGAAGCGGGAACGGTCAATGCAGAGATCATGGCCGAACGCCTGACCGGGCAGACTCGTTTGCTCGACGCGACGCTGACGCTGTTCCGTGATCCGTTTGCCCGCGCCTCTTCAAACTTCGGCGGCAGCAGCGCGACCGTAGACTTCACGGCAGTCAACGCGGGAACATTCGGCAACGACATCACCATTACGCTGCAGAAGTCAGGAAGCCTGACCAACGGTGGCGTACCGAATATCTCAGTCAGCGGACACAACATCACCGTCACATTGGATTCGGCCAATGGAACGACTGCCGATCAACTGATCGCTGCACTCGCTGCCCATCCGTTGGCGAACAAACTCGTCAATGCCACCCTGACTTCCGGTGCGGTCAGCGGAACGACCAACATCACTCCGACGGCTTCCGCCGGAAATGTGATCGGCCTCGGTGGTGGCAATCGTGAAGTCATCGCCCGCAACGACGATTACTACAGCGACGACCCGTTCCTCAGTCAGGAACTGGAAGCCGGTGTGTACTACATCGGAGTGTCGGCCAAGGGGAACGAAGCGTACGACCCGACCATTTCGGATTCCGGGTACGGCGGCCTGTCCAGTGGCAATTACGACCTCAATATCTCGTTCTCACCTGCCGGAGCTGGCAGCAGTCTGGCTGACGCCGACGGAACAGCCACCGCGTTCGACGGAAACTCCGACGGAACTCCTGGCGATGCTTTCAACTTCTGGTTTGAAACCGGGGCGACGGTCTTCGTCGATAAGGCCACCACCGTGGCTCCTGCCGCTCAGACGGGATCTGTCGACGCTCCCTACAGCACCATTGAGGCGGGCGTTCTGCGAGCAGCCAGTCGGATTGTTATCCCGGCGAACCCGACAGATCCTGAAACTGGTCTTCGTGATGGCATCTACGATGCTGGGGATGGATCAGGATTCATTGGCGGTGACTACTTCACCATCAGTGATGGCGTCAATCAGCCATTGGTGTTCGAGTTTGACACTGACGCGATGGTAATCGGTTCCAACTTTCGAGTTGATATCGCCGGGTTGACAGATCGAGCAGACATTGCGAATGCGCTAAGCGACGCGATTCATACACAGTTTCTTGCCGGCAGAACTTTGATCGATGCGACGGCAGACCCTGCAGGTTTTGTTGATCTCTCGAATGCTGTTTCGGTCGACGTCTCGAACACGCCGGGGCTCCTGACGGCAGCCAGCATCCTGAGAATTGTCGGAAACGGCGGAGCGGATGGTGATGTGCTCACTCCTGCCGACACTCGCGCCTACCTGATCGGTCTCGATAATTCCAACTTGCCATTGCCTGACGGTCGTAACTTTGACGTCCCGCAGGGCGTGACTGCGATGATCGATCATGGTGCTGTGCTGAAGCTTCAGAGTGCCAACATCGATGTCGGGTCTACTTCTTCGGGAGTCAACCGACAGGATGCCGCCCTGCAGGTGCTGGGAACGCCTGACAGCAATGTTTACTTCACCACATTCCGCGATGACTCGCTGGGTGGTGATTCGGACGGTGCGTCGGTTGGCGCCGTGTCCGGTCAATGGGGCGGGATCGTCTTCCGCACGGACTCCGACCAGAACGACACTGCACGCGGTGACGACGATGCCAACTTCGTCTTCCTCAACAATATTAACCAGGCAGATCTTCGGTACGGTGGCGGTCAGGTTTCGGTCAACTCGGTCGTCGATGTCTACACGCCGATTCACATCGAAGACGAACGTCCGACGATTTCGAACAGCACCATCAGTCACAGTGCCGCTGGAGCCATCTCGGCCGACCCGAACAGTTTCGATGATTCCAATGGTCGAATCGGCCCGGACATACAGGGTAACACGTTGATCAATAACTCGATCAACGGTCTGTTTGTTCGAATTGCGACAACCACCGGCACGCCGATTGACAAGCTGGAGCGTCAGGCCCGCTTCGACGACACAGATATCACCTATGTGATTTCTGAAAACCTGCAACTGGTTGGAAACGCCGGTGGCTGGCTGATCGGCAACGAAGTGCAGGAACTGACGATGCTGGGAACAGCCACCAGCGGCCAGTTCACGCTGACTCTGCCGCCAGGCACGGGTACGACTCAAGCCGGGACTGCTTTGACGCAGGACGTCACCAACCCGGCAGCGACGTCGATTTTCGTGAATGACGCTTCTGTGTTTCCGCCAGTTGATGGCAGTGCCTCGACGATAGATTTCACAATTCAGATCGGGACCGAAATTCTCGGTGTCCGCAACATCGTTGGGAATCAGTTGACGGTTACTCGCGGGTTGTACGGAACCGCCCCGAATACCTACCCGCAGACCGTCACGGCGGTCAACCTGGCCCGAACAACGGTCGCGCTGAGCCACACTGCTACAGCTGCGGAAATTCAAGTTGCTCTGGAAAACCTGAACGGCATTGGCGTTGGCGGCGTGAATGTTACTGGCGGTCCGATCAATCAGGACAAAATCACGATCGAATTCGTTCGTCAGAACGGCAGTGACCAAGTGCTGGAACTCGTCGTGGACAACGCAACGCACCCCGTTGGCACGACAGGCATGACCGACGGTCGAGTCGTCGTCGACACCATTACAGACGGCCCAGGACTGGGTGGCAATGAAGTCACCGCACGGCTGGGAGCTCGCTTGAAGGTCGATCCTGGCGTGGTGGTCAAATTAAGCGGTGCTCGCATCGAAGCGGAACGTGGCTCGGCTTATATCATCGCCGAAGGCACACCGGACAGTCCGGTTATCTTCACATCGCTCAATGACGATCGTTACGGAGCCGGCAGCGGCACGTTTGACACCAGCAACAATGGTTTCAACACGATCGCGAACAACACCGCAAGTCCTGGTGATTGGGCCGGGATCCTGCTGAACCTGGGGACTCGCGGCCACTTCGAGCAGACGATCTTTGCTTACGGTGGTGGCACGGCGGTCGTCGAAGGTGGTGAAACCGGCGGATTCAACGTGCTCGGTATTCACGAAGCCGACGTGCGTGTGGCAAATTCGCTCTTCGAATTCAACGCCAACGGTACGGGCGGCACAGACGCAGATCGTAATAACCGCGAAACCAACGATGCCGCGACGATTTTTGTTCGCGGAGCACAGCCGATTATCGTCAACAACGATTTTTCCAATAACCGCGGTTCTGTCATCAGCATTGATGCCAACGCGATGAAAGAGATTGGCGTTGCTGATACCGGAGCGTCGACGCAACCCGCTAATGCTTACACCCAGTTTGATGCCAACCAGGGGCCGCTTGTTCGTCTGAACCGGATGGACGTGGATGGAACTCCTGGCAACGCTCTGCTGGGGATGGAGATTCGTCAGGGCGACCTGGACACAGCCACGATCTGGGACGACACCGATATCGTCCACATTGTCCAGAGCGGCACAATCCGCAACAACTACACGCAGCACCTGTTTGGTGGTCTGAAGCTGGTCAGCGATACCAATGCCAGCCTTGTTGTGAAGATGGGAGCGAATGCCGGCTTCGAAATCGGCAATCCAGACAGTAATGGCGATGGTACGCCGGACGAAGGTCCGCTCGATATTGATGATCGAGTCGGGCCATCAATGCAGATCATTGGCCAGCCGGGTTTCCCCGTCATCATTACAGCGTTGACCGACGATTCAGTCGGCGCGGCTCTGGACACGGAAGGGTTCCCTCAGACCGACACGTCCGCCAACGGAAATACAACTCCGGTTGCCGGTTTCTGGGATGAAATCCTTATCGACAGATACTCGAACGACACCAACATGGCGGTGATTTTCGAAGCCGAACCGCAGCTCACTGGTGGCGTCGACGAAAATGAAACCGTCACTCCGACCACTAATACCGCCGAGTTTCTGGGTGAACTGGCTCCCACGCAGGAAGGCGGTAACGAAGATCGTCGGGCTGGTTTCCAGATTCACGGGGTGATCTCTCCAGACGCCACCGACGACGTCGATGTTTACAGTTTCAACGCGGTCGCCGGAACTGAAGTCTGGCTGGATATCGACTACACAGATCCGCAGCTCGATACAGTGCTGGAGCTGTTAAATGCGAACGGGCAGATCATTGCCCGCTCACAGGACAATTCGACACTGACGCCGTTCACCGCGACGCCGAACCCGCTGGAGAAGTTGTCCACGCTTGGTGGCGACTTCTACGCGACAACCACTCGCGATGCCGGCATGCGAATCACGCTGCCTGGAACTCCGGGCACGACGCAGCCGTACTTCCTGCGGATTCGAAGTAATCCAGGTGCGGGCAATATTGCGGACCTGAGCGGCGGTCTCACCAGTGGCCGTTATCGAGCACAGATTCGACTGCAACAGGTCGACCAGTTCCCAGGCGTCGCCGTCACATTTGCGGATATCCGCTACGCGACCAACGGGATCCATGTTCGAGGCTTGCCTTACAACAGTCCGCTCACGGGGCAGACGAACGAAGATGGCACAAACGATGCCGCCAACAACACGACCGCTGGGGCGATCAATCTTGGCAACCTGTTGTTCTCTGAGGGTAACAGCTTCAGTGCCGGTGGTACGTTGACGGGTACGACGGACGTCGACTTCTACCGCTTCCAGATCGACTATCAGAAGATTCAGGAAATCGCCGGGCAAAGCGACGGCGGTAAAACCTGGGCAACGATTATCGACATCGACTGGGCTGATGGTCTGCCTCGTCCCGATACGACGATTGCCGTGTATCAGCAGAACGGACAGCTGGTTTACATCGGTCGCGAATCCAACGTGATTGATGACCAGGCCGCTCTGGGGCAGGGGCAGGATCTCGACGATTTGTCACGAGGCTCAGTCGGCCCGCTCGATCCGTTCCTTGGCACTGCGATGTTCGAGGAAGCCTCAGCGGCTGACAATTTCTACTACCTGGCTGTCTTCAACAACCAGCTCCAGCCGCAGGCGCTGAATGCCAACGTGCTCAGCAGTTCTGGCAACACAACAGTTCGTCTCGAGCCAGTCAATTCGTTGACGCGAATCGCGGAAGACCACATTGGTTTCAACGGTTACACATCCAACGGCACTGTGGTCAGTCCCACGACGCCATCGTTGATTGATATTGGTTCGGCAATTGCGCTCAGTGGAAATATCGAATCGTTCACCATGAACGATCTCGTGCTGTTCGTCTCAGGGACCAATCAATTACGAGCCGTTAATGCGCTGACTGGTGCTCAACTGATCAACTATGGCAATCTTTCCGGCGGCAACAATTCGACGCAGGACATCGCTATTCGGTCAGACGGGGTGCTGTACGGCTATCAGGATATTACCGGTCCCAATAATGCCGCGACACAGAACACTGTAGGGCGATTGGTTGGTCTTAATACGGGGACTGGTGCCGTTACATTGATCGGCAATGACGGGATTTCCGGTGAGAATCCTACGCCAGCCAGCCAGAGTCCAGCGAACACTGGTGCCGGCAATGACTTCGATGATATCACGGTTTCCAATAACGTTGGGGCTTTGACTGTTGAGCGGTTTCTGCCAGGGGGAAGCACTACCCCGAGCTACACAGGTTGGTATGCCGTTAATGAAAACGGCACCACTGTCGCGGGAGGGGCGAGTGTTAATTCGAAGTTGTACCGTTCAAATCTCGACACAGGGGCTGTCGCGAACGATACGGGCGATAGAGGTTTTGGCGACATTCAATACAGCGATGTGACATACGCCAGTGATACCGCCTCTCTCTCTTCGGGATTAGGGGCAGGGAATACCTCTGTCATTTATGTACAGGCCAAGGCTCCGGGAGAGGCAGGCAATGGTATCGTCCTGAATATGGCTCCTAACTTCGGAAACAACGCCAACATCAACGTGAGTGCAGGAGCGGGAACTGTCACGGTCAGTTTCGGTCGAAACGCATCAATTCAAAATATTGTCAATGCGATCAATCAGAATGCGGCAGCCAGCAGACTGATTACAGTCGCACTTGCTAATGGGCAGAATGGTGGCCGGACAACCGGCGACGGTACGCAGGCCGGTCAGGGCGCCAGTGATGCCTTGTTGACAGGTGGTTCGGATGGAGCAATTGGACCATTGACCGGTAATGTCACCGGGCTGGCATTCAACACGAGCATTCCGAACGACAGTGCTGCCAACCTGCTCTACGGCGTGACGAGTACCGGTGAGCTGATCTCGATAGACCGATTTAATAACGCTGATCTAAAGTCGGATGCCACTCTGATCGCCAACTTCCGGACGAACATCAGCACGAATGCGATTGTCGACTTTGTGGAGTTCAATCCGGATACGATCACTCGGCCAGCCAATAGTGGCAGCTGGATCGCTGATGGGTTCCAGGCAGGTGATACGATTACAGTCACGGACTCACTTAACAACAACGGCAATACACGGACGATTGATACGGTCACGGCGACGACAATCACGCTTGTTCCTACAGATATGGTGGTTGACGAAGCCAATGTGGCTGTGCAGATCACATCGTCTACCGGTGGTGTTGGTACCGTGCGGGTCAATTTTACGGATACCGGTGTCGACAGAATTACCCGAACCGACGGTGGAGACTTTGTCGCGGACGGGTTCGCAGTTGGCGAAACGCTCACAATTGCTGGTTCGACGAACAATAATGGTACGAACCAGGTGACCATTGGTTCGGTCACGGCTACAACCATTCTGCTGGTTAGCGGAGACACTCTCACGACAGAAAATGGTGTGGCTGGCGTGACGATTACATCGTCGGGAGGAGGCAATGCGACGCCAGGTTCCGTCAACTTTACGGACACCGGTGTCGACAGCATTTCTCGGACCGATGGCGGTTCCTGGACGGCGGACGGCTTCCAGGTTGGTGATACGCTCACGGTGGCTGGCTCTGGCGCCAACGACGGAACCAACTTCTTGACAATTGGATCCCTCAACGCCACGACGATCTCACTCGTCCCTGGAGATGTTCTGGCGACTGAAGTTGGCGCTGGAGTTGTTATTACTTCAAACAATGGCGGGATCAGTCGACTGCCCGTCACGTTTACGGAAGTACCCGGTCAGTTGGATGACCAGATTGTTCGGGTCGACGGCGGAAGCTGGCTGGCAGATGGTTTCATCGTTGGCCAGGCGATCAATGTGACTGGCTCAGGAGTGCCGGGTAATAACGCTCAGTTCACTATTGCGAGCGTGGACGCGACCACAATTACAGTCGCTGAAGCTGGTGTTCTTGCGCGGGATCCGGGCGCGAACGTGACTGTGTCCAGCGTGGCTGCGGCTTCGTCATTAACCCCGTCGGACGGAAATCCAATTAATGGATTCACCGCGCTGACGTTAGGGCCACAGAATATCTATGGCGGTCTGTTTGCCAATACACTGTTCGCGTCCACCGACGATGGTCGTGTCGTGGCCTTTGAAATTGATGCCACTGCCCCGAACGGTGTCAGGTTAATCAATGCCTTCGGCGGGGTGGGCAGCGATAATGGACAGCAGACCATCGCTTCAACAGCGACGACTGGCACATTCCAAATCACGTACGCCGAGCCAGTCAGTGGTGAATTGCTGGTCACACCGGAGCTCAACTTCAATGCGACGACGGCGCAAGTTCAGGCTGCATTGACCAACCTCGTCACAACCGGGGGGCTGCGACCATTCCTTGCTACCGACATCACTGTCACGGCCTCAGCTACCGACCTCTCCGACGGCACGATTACTGTCGAATTTCAGGGGATCTACACAGATAAAGCTGTTCCTGTCCTGGGCATCAGTACGGCGACTGCGACACCAATTAACGGAACGGTCACAGTTGCTCAGACGGACGCGCTTGGTAATTCGACCATCGGTGGCGATGGAATTCGAGACCAGAACATCCAGGGTGGATTTGGAAATATCACCGGTCTGGCGTTTTCGAATGTCGACTACAACCTGTGGCATCCGACAACGAACAGATCAACCAATGCCGGGCACGGGATCAATGCTGCATTTGATAACTCGCGAACGCCGTCGGCTGAGCCTCATGCAATCGCTGACGGTGCCGGGAACATCAGAACGCAGTCAGAGGCCCAGGGTGGGACGAGCCTGTACTTTGGAATTGAGCAGTACGTCGCCAATGGTCAGACTGATTATCTGAACTACAGCGCGGCGAACGGGATGGACCGCACTCAATATGGAATTGTTGACAACGACACTCAGCGGGATTTGACCGCGAATACAACGATCGGCGACAACTACAACACACCAGGGGGCGCATTCGGAAGTTTTACTACTAACAGCGTCGACCTTTCGGCATACTCATTCAATGATAAGCCGACGCTGTACTTCAATTACTTCCTGGATACAGAGGATGCCCAGGCCGGTCAGGGGCAGAATACGATGCGTGACAGCGCCCGTGTGTTTGTGACGACTGATGGCGGGCGAACTTACACGCAGATCGCAACCAATAATACGGTACTGGACGCGGAACTTCCGGAGTTTATCTCCCACAATGCTACGTACAATGGGTCAGCCGTTCAGGAATTGTTTGATACCGCACAATGGCGGCAAGCCCGCATCGATCTCTCGCAGTTTGCCGGCGCGAAGACTGTTCAGTTTCGGTTCGATTTTTCAACAGCGGGCACAACAAATGGAGAGAACCTTCCTGGTGATGCCTTCGGGAATTTGAACGGAAATGGCTCCGCAGCTCGTGCGCAGAATAATACCAACGAAGGCTTCTACATCGACGACATCATTGTGGGGTTCGCTGAACGCGGTGAACTGGTTACGAACGCTCCCAACGATACCGACTTTGACAATCTGTACTCGGGCGACCTTGGTGGGCGAGCAAATATTAATAACCTGACGACGCCGCCGACCATTGTGGCGACTGGCGACTATCAGGTCGAAATTCGTACCGGGACAACGTATGCCGCACCGGCTGATCCTGCCGAGTCAGATATCATCGTCTTCACGACGTTCGACACCAACGACCGCCTGATTCAGGATCTGACGACCAAGTTGCCGCCTATCACGCAGACGTTCGATATCGCGATTGATTTTGATCCGTTTCCATTAACTTTTGCAGAACTGGACCCGATTAACGACACAGGTGGTACTCCGGTAAGCGTCGCGCCGTGGTTTGAGACAGCCGATGCCTTTGTGTCCGATCCTCGTAGTCTTCGTTCGGGTGCAGTCGATCCAGGCGAAACTTCGCGAGCTGTGCTGACGCAGGCAACCGGTGATGGAAATGTGACGTTCTTTGTGGAACTGGATTCCGGTGACACCGGCAATGCATTCCAGTTTCTGATTGACGGCGTGCCTCAGGAAATATTTATTTCTGGAATCAGTATTGGCACGACACTTTTGGCAATCGGTACTACCAACCCACAGTTTGCGACGCTGTCTTTTCCGATCACTGCTGGTGATCATGTTTTAGAATGGCGTTTCACACGAGCTGGAAATGCCACCAGCTTCGGTGCGGATGCGGCGTACATTGACAACCTCGTGATCCCTCAGGATGTGACGTCCACGGGGCGACTTGGTGACCGGAACATCGTGCGGCCGCAAGGCATGGTGGTGCTGCAGGGCAACTTCATTTCGAATGTCAGTGGAACCGGCATTATTGTTGAAGCGGGAGATCGAGATACCGGCGGCGGGTTATTTGATACGGACTTCCCATATCCCGGTGCCGGTCGAAATACTCCGATTCAACAGGCCAATTTGACAACTGGAGCGTCGATCAAGAACAACGTTGTTTCTTTCTTTGGCGGAGCAGGTATTCGGTACAGTGGCGACGCCAATATTGGAGCTGTTCCTGACGCTGCCGTGCCGATGGGCAAAATTATCAACAACACGTTGTACGGCGGACTGACGCCATCAGGCACGGGTATTGTCGTGTCAAATAATGCCAGCCCGACGCTGGTTAACAATGTTATCGTCAACACAAACACGTCGATCAACATTGACGCGTCGTCTGGTGGTCAGGCTTCACGACCGGTGGTGCAGCGTACCCTGACGCAGAATGCTGGTGGCTCGGTGAACAGTGGAGTGACGTTCTCGAATACCGTCACTGTTCCGTTGTCGACAACACTCTTCGTTGATCCGGCCAGTAATAACTTCTATCCGGATGGTGGTTCGGTGGCTGTACCGAACCCGATTATTGACAGCTCATTGAATTCGGTGGTTGAACGGGATCCTGCTTACAAGTCCGTACGTCAGTCGCTGGGGTTGCCGCAGCAGGACTTCTTTGCTCCGGATCTCGACGTCTATGGTCAGGAACGAGTTGACGACACCAGCACGACGAACGCGACAGGAATCGGGTCGAATATCTTCAAAGACATCGGGGCCATCGAGCGGGCTGACTTTGCTGGTCCGACGGTTCGCTTGAGCACGCCGCAGGACAACGGCAGTCTGGATTCCGATCCGGATCTGACCGAAATTTCCATCAACAATCCGGCATTGCTGACTCAGTTTGTGATTTCGATCACGGATCCAGGAACACCGCCGAATCCAGGTGTTGGGGTGAACGATACGGTGTCCGGGCTGGTGGATGGTTCGGCGTTTGTGCTGACTCAGACTGATGCAAATGGTGTACGAGTTCTTCGGTCGGGCATCGACTACATTTACACGTACAATTCCAATACGAACGAAGCGATTTTCCGATCGGTGACGGTCTTCCCGAGCGAAGCGGCCTACAACATCACAGTTGCGGATCCAACACAACTGGTGGACATCGCCGGGAATCAGGTTCAGCCAAACCGAACGGATGGCTCTGTCCAGTTCGACATTCTGGTCACTGAAGGGGCGAACGATCCGCCGACGATTGCCGTGCCAGGCCCGCAGGCAACGATCGAGAATACGAACGGCAACGGCTCGTCCATTACGTTCTCACAGGCCGCCGGCAACGCCATCACGATCGACGATCCAGACGCCTTCATTGCCGGAAACATTGTCCAGCTGACGCTGTCGGGCGATAACGGAACCATCACGCTGCCTGCCGGCTTCGGCAGTCTGGCCACGTTGAACATCGGAACGGGGACCAACGACGTTCAGGTGAGTCTGACAGGAACGATCGACAACCTGAATCAGATTCTTGACGGCCTGGTCTTCACACCGACGGCTGATGTCAATACGGAAGAGGGTGGGCCGCCGCCGACGGTGACGCTCAACGTTTCCGTCAACGATCTGGGTAACTTCAGCGCACAGAATCCGCTGGTTCCGCAGATCACCAACGACAGCGTTGACATTACGGTGACGGCGGTGAACACGGCTCCGTCAGTTACGGCTCCGGCAACTGTGACCACGGCGGAGAATTCCGACTTCAATTTCACGGCTGGGAATGCCGTGTCGGTTGCTGACCCTGACGTCGGCGACATGCTGATCAACCTGACCGTCACGAATGGAACGCTCAGCCTGGCTCCTGGTGCGATTGGAGCTTTGAGCTTCAACACTGGCGACGGCACGGATGACTCGTCGATGGTCTTTACCGGCACAGTGGCCGATATCAACGCCGCTCTCGCTGGCCTGGTTTTCTCGCCGAATATGTCGTTCACCGGTCCCGCAGTCATGACGCTGGTGATCAATGATCAGAACAATTCGGGAACCGGCACGACACCGAACGCGACGGCTCAGACGACGATCACGGTGACCGAAGTCAACGATCCACCGATCCTGCGTTTCAACGGAAACGGTCCATCGTTTGACACGGACGCCAACACGGGTAACGGCATTCAGGATCCGTCAGTTGACGTCGTCAGTGGAGGAATCTTTGAGTTCAAACCATCCACATCGTCGCTGATCAGCATTTCGGATATCGATGCGGGAGCTGGCCAGATTCAGGTCAGATTGTTTGCTGATGACGGAACCCTGACGCTGGCGACAACAACAGGCCTGGACTTTGGATTTAATGATGCCAATGGAGCAGGCGCTGGCGATGGGGTTGATGATCAATTGATGATATTCCGCGGAACGCTGGCCGCGATCAACAATGCTCTGTTCAACGCGACTGACGGCGGCTTGCGCTTCAATGCGCCAATGGGGCCGGAGACGCTATTGATCACTGTTGAAGTCAATGACCTGGGCAACACGGGCGGCGGAGCTGAGATCGACACAGGATTTATCGACGTCAATGTCGAAGCGCCGGACAACGATCCTCGAAACCTGTTCGAAGGAGGGCTGACCTTCCCGATGGGTATTCCGGTTCAGGAAGGTGCTCCGAACGCGACGCTGGTATTTGACGCAGCCAACAACAGGTTGATCTCAGTGTCCGATGCAGACAGCACCAATCTTACGGTCACATTGACTGTGGATGGCGGTGCCACGCTGGACCTGCCGAACCTGGTGGCGTCCGGAGTGAATATCACCGATGGTGACGGTGACGGAAGCGTCCAATTTGACGGCACAATCGCCGATCTGAATACCGCACTGTCGGTCATTAACTTCACCTCGAACGGAACGAATCCTTCGACATTCACAATCGTCAGCAGCGACGGTGTCGGCACTGATGACACAGACATGATCGCAATTACGGTCAATGACGCTCCGGACTTCATCAACGAGACCGTCATGGACGTCTCGTACGACTTCATGGTCAACGAGAATGCGGGTCCAGGGATCATCGTCGGCACGATTACGGCTCAGGATGCGGACGTTACAGCGATGATTGATTCGTTGACGTTTGCCATTACGAATGGCAACGCACTGGGTGGATTTGCCATCGTTAAGACGGGCGACGCCACGGCCAACATCGTCGTGGCTGATCCAACCGTACTGGACTTCGAAACGAATCCGGCCTTCGCCCTGACCGTCACCGTGACGGACTCGACCGGCGTTCTGGATACGACAACGGTCAACATCACACTCAACGATCTGCCAGAGCAGATCGTCATTGACCCAACTCTCTGGACGAACAACGGGCTGACTCTGCTGCGGGTTGGCAACAACATCCGCATCTTTGACACGGTGACGGGTATTGATGTTGTTCCGGTCAACGATATCGACAACGTGACGGACATTATTTTCCAGGCTCGTGACAACGTCAGTGACACACTGACGATTGATTTCTCGGGTGGGAATCCAATTCCGGATGGAACGCCGGCACCGGGCGGCATCAACTTTGATGGTGGCACGGGAATCGGCGTCGATTCACTGAATCTGGTTGGCGGCGTGACTGACGTGACGCACGACTTTGCTGGTGGCGGAGCAGGAACAGTCACGATCGACGGTACGGTGATCACCTACTCGCGACTTGAGCCGATCAGCGATCAGCTTGTCGTTGGCGGAAACCGAACCTTTAACTTCTCGGGAGCAGCCGACGCGGTCACGTTGCAGGACGACGCGACTGCGGCTGATGGTGTTTCGCAACTGGTCAGCCCGACCAACTTCTCCGGTTTCACGTTCAGTGCTCCGGCTGGTTCGCTGACGATCAATCTGGGGGCCGGAGCGGACGCACTGACGGTCGCCAGCCTGGACAGTAATGCGACGCAGGCGGTGACGGCGGTCGGCGGTGCGGACACTGACACGCTGATCGGCACGGACGGAATCGACGTCATTACGGTGAATGCCACCGATGCGGGGACGATGGTGACCGGCGGTCTGACGACGACTTTCTCTGAGTTCGAAAGTCTCGATGGTCTCGGCGGCAACGATACCTTTACCGTCAACGACGGAATCACCTTGAGCGGTGACATCGCTGGCGGACAGGGCGACGACTCGTTCACGATCCTCGGAACGGTTGGCGGAAATCTTAACGGCGGAGCGGGCACCGACACACTGACGTTTACCGGTCCGGGCACCGGTCCTGGCGACGTGGTCGGAGTGATCTCCAACATCGAACGTGCGATCGTTAACGGCACGAATGATCCTGTGAATCCGGATCAGATTGTCGTGCGGCTGAACGCCGCCACGCAGGACATGGAAGTGTTGATTACGACGAACAATGTCACATCAACGCAGACGTTCTTCCAGCCGCCAGTGACTCCGGTACTGACGGTCTTTGTTAACGGGCTGGCCGGTGACGACACACTGGTGATTGACCATCGCAATGGTTTTGTGGATGCCAACGTTGTTCTGGACGGTGGTGCGGGTGCGGACTCGATTCAGGTGATCGACGAGGGAAGTGCCACGTCGACGATGACCGCGCTGTACACGCCTGGCAACTCGACTGACAACGGCACGATCGTCGTGCAGGAGAACGGTCTGGTTCAGACAGTCACGTTCTCAGGACTGACCCCTGTCGAATTTACCGGCATTGCTCAGGCGACGCTCCGGACTCCACGGAGCGCGGACATCGTTACTCTGGCTGCGGCAGTCGGACCGACGAGCGGTTTGAACGCTCTGGAAGTCCGAGGCACCAGTGCGGGGACTGGGTTTGAAACCTTTTATGCCAGCGACGTCGCTCGTGTCACGGTTGATCTGGCGACGGCAGATAATGCTGGAATGCCGGTCGATACAGTCGTCATTGAAGATGGCGCACTCGCCGCGAACGAAGGGCTCGCTCTGAATGGTTTGACGATTCAGACTGGAATTGGTCGCGACGTCATTAACCTTCAGGAAGACAGCTACCTGACCTTCGGCGGTGAGGACGCACTGGTAATTGACGCCGGTGGGAACACTGACCGGCTGAATGTGAATGTCAGCGCGGCAACGGCACAGATCGATCAGATCACGCTAACCAATGACAACCTTGGACTGACGGTTGCAGGAGTATCGGCAGGGGTTGTCAGTTTCCTCTCTCCGGTCAGTGGATTATCGACTCTGGGCGGCGAAGAAGTTTCGTTGACCGGTCAATCCGGGGCAGGTCTGGACAACATCTTTGATCTCAGCGGCTGGACAGCAGGTACGGCCACTGTCGATGGCGGGACCAGTACCGACGATACGATCATCGGGCCGGATGTTGATTCACTCTGGGATGTGACCGGTTCGAATTCGGGAGCACTCAATGGCAGCAGCATCAGTTGGATCGATGTTGAAAATCTGACCGGCGGCTCGGGAGATGATTTGTTCGTGTTGTCGACCGGTGTGACGGTCGCAGGATCTATCGACGGTGCTCGGGCAGGCGTACTGGGCGGCGTAGACTCCATAGACTTGTCGAATCAGGCAGGTGCTCAGTCGATCGTGTTGACCTCTGTGGTCGACGTGAACGGTTATGGTGGGACCGTCGCCGCAGTCGCGGGTGGGTTTGCTGATCTCAACGGCATCACCGGAACGATTGCCAGCGACTCGCTGACCAACGCGATTCTCGACGGCGGCAGCAATCCGGTCGCGGGAACGTTCACCCTCAATTCGAACGCTGGCGTCTTCCAGACTGGTACTGTTGCGGTCAACAATGTGAATGTCACCTTTACGAATCAGGTGGCAGCGGCGGACACAATTCTGCGTGCCAGTGGCAGTTGGCTCGCCGATGGATTTGCCAGCGGCAATGTCATCACCGTGACAGGATCGGCCAGCAACGATGGCAACTTCACCATCGCCAGCGTCACAGCAACAACGCTCACGCTGGTCGCAACCGATACGCTGGTCAATGAAACTGGAGTGGTTGTGGATGTCGCGAGAGTCCAGACGCCATTCTCTTACAGCGATATCGAAGCGTTTACAGCCGGAAATGCGGGTGACACGTTTAATATTAACGCCGATCAGATTCCAACAACGCTGACCGGGGGCACTGGAAACGACACGTTTAATCTCAGTGCTGGTGTCGTTGTTAATGGTCCGATCAACGCCGGTGATGGCGACGACACAGTTGTGTTGAACGATGGCGCACGACTCCAGGCGGGTCAGAACATTGACTTTGGCGCCGGAAGTGACACTCTCAGCTTTGGTGGCGGCGGCAGCGTGATTTCGACCGGAAGTTACTCAACCGCTCGCAACGTCGTGTTCAGTACATTGAATTCAGTCGATGGCGGCTACGACGGCAGTGAAACACAGCTGGGCTTCTCATTCAGCAGTGCCGATGCAGTGAATGGTGGCTCGTCCGGTAACGACACACTGCAAGGTGCCGCAAACCTGGACGCCAACTGGACAATCAACGGTGTCGATCCTCCACCACCGCCGACATTCAGCTTTGTATTCGTCGTTGACGCTTCCGGGAGTACCAGCCTTGGGTTTGCCGGAACGCCGGTGGGTGATATCAACAATGACGGTTTCGTCGATTCGATCCTCGATGCGGAACTGGCATCTCTGCTGTCGTTGCGGGATCAACTGGCCGCCAACGGTGAAGTTGCCACGCTCTCACTGGTCGCTTTTGGCACCAACTCGTCGATCATCGATATGGATCCGTCGACCCCGGGTGTGCTGGACTTTTCAACATCTGTGACGGCGGACAATGACGGCAATGGTATTCCGGATTTTGAAGACGCTGTCCGTTCGATCGCGTTCCTTGGAAACACATTCTTCGAGTTTCCATTGCAGGATGCGATCTCCATCTTCAATGCGGTACCAGCCGACAATCAGACGCTGGTGTTCATGTCGGACGGAGCTCCACAGGATGCGCCACCATTCGTACCGACAGCGTTGTACACGGATGAAGTTGCAACGTTAAACGCACAGGGTGTGACATCACGGGCGTTTGGTGTTGGAGCGGGAGCGACTCTGGCTTCGCTTCAGATCATCGATCCGACAGCGGTTATCGTTACCACCGCAGATGAACTGGCAGCTCAACTGTCTGGGTTCGGTGGCGGTGTTCCTGCAACGCCCAGTGTGAGTATCTACCGCGATTCAGCCGCGACTCAGATTCTGACCTGGAGTGATTTCGAATATCTGCAAGGGGCGAATCAGTCGGACGTCTTCCAGTTCGGAGACTTCGTCCCGGACGGCGTGCCGACAGTCACTATTGCTGGCGGCGCGGGTGTCGATCAGCTCATCGGTAATGATCAGCAGACCGACTTCCTCGTCAATCTGACCAATGGTGGCAGTATCACGTTGCGTGATCCGAACGGTGGCGACGCCACCGCGTCGCAGTTTCTGAACATCGAAAACCTGACAGGTGGGGCGGTCGGTGACACGTTCACCTTTACTAATACAGGCAGTCTGACCGGCGAGATTGACGGCGCTGGTGGCGTGGACACACTGACTGGCGACAATGACGGAAACGTCTTCAACGTCGTTCCTCTGGCTGTGAATCCGGTTGCTTCCAATCAGGGAACCTTTGGAAATACAGGGTCTGTGGTTTCCACAGGTGTGAACGTCACGTTCGCTGATGCCAACCCCGATACCATCACACGCGCAGCCGGTAACTGGACGACCGATGGCTTTAATGTCGGGCAGACGATTGCGGTTTCCGGTTCGACCAGTAACGACGGTGTTTACAGGATCGGTGCGATTTCTGGCGATGGTTTGACCATCACTCTGCTGGCCGGAGACACGCTGGTCGCCGAAGCTGGAGCAACCGTAACTGTTGTCAGCAATCCGAAAGCCGTTGAAGGCTTCCGTAATATCGAAAACCTGGTCGGTGGTGATGCACAGGATATCTTCAATGTAACCGGTGGTAATCTGACTGGGTCTATTGTCGGGGGAGGGGAAGTAGACACCATCACGATCGGAGCTGGTCGCACGGTGGGAGATTCTGTTTCGGGTGGAGCTGGGGCTGACAGTGTCATTCTTCAGAATGGGGCACGAGTCACTAACGGCATCTTTGGGGATGCCGGAAACGATCGGTTTGAAATCGCGAATGGTGCTACGGTCACCAGTAGCCTGACTGGTGGCACGGAAGACGACCTGTTCATCTTCGGAACGGGAGCAATCCTGATTGGTACGATCGCCGGTGGCGGGGATGCTGGTGATACTATTGACGGCGGCAACACCGGAACGCTCTACCGCATCACTGCACCGAATGCCGGTGTTCTTAATGGTCGCATGAGCGGTTTCAATGGCATCCGAAACCTGGTGGGTGGTACCAGTGCCGACACATTCCGCTTTGAATCGACTGGAAGTCTCAACGGATCGATTACCGGCGGGGCCGGGGATGACAGTCTGCAAACCAGTGATGCTGCCGATCAGTTGACTTTGACAGGAGTCAATCTGGGCAATTCTCTGGTCAATACCGTCACAACGACCTTCGATTCACTTGAGAACATCGATCTGCGAGGTAGCGACGACACGATCAACGTTAACGATGGAGCCGGTCTCAGTGGTACCTTGAGTGGTGGCACGGGCAATGACGTTCTGAATGGGCCAGCCAGCGGCGCGATCTTTAACGTGACGTCTGACAATTCCGGCGAGCTGCGGAACGCTTCCGGGACAGCCGAATTGCTGGGAATTGGTACGGCAACTCCAGGTTTCTCCAGTACTCCAGGTTTCTCCAGTATTGAAAATCTCAACGGTGGAGCAGGCAACGACATCTTCAACGTTGGAGACTTTGCACTGGGTAATCCCGTCACGCTCGCCGGCAACATTGATGGCGGTGGCGGAAGCAACGTGCTGAACCTCGCGCCAAGAGCATCGATCGGCGGAACCGTTCAGAATGTCAATGTTACGATCGTGGTTGGTACGAGTTCGGGGATCGTCGCCGGCAACGCCAACGATGACATTCTTGTGCAGATCGCAGGTGGCGAACTCGAAGTGGTCGTCAATGGTTCGTCTAACCGGTTCTTTGTCCCGACGACGACTGGTCTGAATGTGGTGATGAACATCCTGTCGCAGGGTGGCGCTGACAGTTTGACAGTCGATTACAGCACTGAATCCGGCAGCGCCGTCCTACCGGGAGAAATTAACTTCAACACGACGGATGGAAATGATCGCGTTCGACTGATCGGAAACGTCGGGCGGACCGCGACGTATGAACCGGTTCTCGTGAATGGACAGCGGGAAATTCGAATCAGCAATGGCGTCACCGATCGACTGGTACACCTTCAGCAGGCTGCGGTTCGGCCTCAGATTGAATTCGACACATTCGACTCATTCAACTTCACCAGCCCTGGTGCGGTGGATATCGTCAATCTGTCAGCTGCGGTGGCGCCTTTGGGAGGTATTCAGGCGTTGCAGGTCGCAGGAAGCAGCGATGCTGTCGATTTTGCGACGCTGTTGCTAAGCCGTGTGGCTGACGTGACTCTTGATCTTGGTATTAACGACACGGCTTTTACAGGTTCGGCTGA